>Ga0315913_1000194_pt1 | contig 44259 bp, 22 predicted proteins | sample MpolsnodulesMG_FD_207736 | JGI IMG/M metagenome (GOLD analysis project Ga0315913, IMG submission 207736) | Medicago polymorpha root nodule microbial communities from Los Angeles, California, United States - small nodules | ecosystem: Host-associated > Plants > Roots > Nodule | place: USA...
CTCAAATATAATTTTTCGGTCTAATTATTATTACATTGCTAAGTTGTGGTTGAAGCAATCCCTCTAGAGACGAATTATTTTATGAATTCTGCTCTTTACCTACCAGAAATTGTTCGCTCCCAACTGAAAAGAAAAAATTACCCCGCGTGAGTTAACTCACGCAGGTGTTGTACCCCACGTGAGTTAACTCACGTTAGTTTTAAACAATCAAAATACATGTCCCCTTTCCTTTTTTCCACCGCGAGCTTTACCTTGGTTCATATTTTAACACCTCAACAAGCTTGTTTCCAATGGTATCAGTCCACTGCACTCTCCTACATGTCTTATCCAATTTTCGAGTCATTCCTCCTCTTTTAGGGAGTGTCAACAAAGAATTGGAATCACTATCATTTTTTCCATTGACATGACCATGATCTTCAACCTTTTTAAAATTCAAAGAAGCCACAGGCTTATTCACAGAGCCATTAGCATTATCCTTTTTGGTCACAATATCATCCATCAACAACAAGTAACAACACTTCCAAGAAGAAGAAAAACTCAACAAAAAAAAATCAGAAGCTTCAATTTGAGTTCAATTTGTTGAACATCTAACAAAAGAATAGTAAGAATAAACAATAACTTAACAACTTAGAAGCTTCAATTTCATAGATTTTTGCATCTCTTTCATACTTGATTTGTTATCAAAATTAATAATTTTAAAATCCCCATTCTTAAAACTCAACTCCGATTGAAATTATGGAAGAGAGAAGGACAAGACAAGCCAATAATTTGAGAGATATTATAAGTGGATGAAAAACAAAGGGAAGTTGCAGAAAAGAGAAGAATAGGTGTAGTTGTTGGTGGCTGATGGTGAAAAGAAGAGAAATCTAATTTTAATAATTTTAATTAAATTAAGGTAATGCAAGTTGATGTGAGTGAGAGAATACGTTCTACATCATTTGCGAACGATTAGCGACGGATGGTTACTGAGATTCAATTGAAGGAGATGAAATAAGACTTGTATTTTGATTGTTTAAAACTAACGTGAGTTGTGAGTTAACTCACACAGAGGTAATTTAGTCTTTTCAGTTGGAAGCGAGCAATTTCTGTTGGGTAAAGAGCAGAATTCTTATTTTATTACTTTGACAAATTTTTAATACACTTGGAAAAAAGTCTATCAAAGCCCAACACACTAATGCAGCGGCAGAATGAACCAAATTTAAAATTATAAAAGAAACTTGCATCTCTTCTATTTAAATCCAATTAACCAATTAGGTTGATTAGCCTTCCAATCCTAAATACAAATTTCTATATGGAGCAAGTACATAACTCAATTAAAAAAATTCCAAGAAGTTAAGGATGAAAATAGCATGTAAATACAAATTTCCATATCGAGTAAGTACAAAACTCAAGTAGAAAATGTCCAAGTTATGGATGAAAATAGCATGTTCTATTCTAGGTTTATCAACAAAGTATTAACAAATAAATATCATGACTAATGAAAATGAACTATACATGTTTTTAAAAAAAAGAGTATAATATACATGGAACCTAAAACTATGTATGTCCCTAATATATACAATGGCTACTAAACATCAGAAAGAAAAAAAGAATTTACAAAATCCGACATCAACGTTGTCTGTTCGTAAAGTTTTTTGACGTCCATACTTCTTTGTATACATATGTCGGTTTCCGTGAGTCTAAATAGCAGAACTGATTAAACAATTGGCCAAACCTATCTATCACGAGGTACTTCCACAATGGTCAAGGTTTCTTGCCTTGTCATGATACCGGAATCTAGATGCAAATCATGATAACCAATCCCTGACCTCTTTTGCTGCTGAATCACCAAAACAGAACCATCAAAAGTAGAATCTGAAGCCGCTAACATGTCTCCCAGATGACCAAGTTCTGGATACTCATTCCATTCAGTCAGTCCATTAAACAAACTTGACTCACTTGTATGTCTTCTACCAACCATAATCAAATCAAAACAACCTTCAAGTGACCTTATAACATTTATCATTTCTACGCTATCTCTTGCTATTTCCTCTTTATAGTCATGATGTTTAATTTGAATACAATCCACTTTAAACCTATGAATCAAATCGCCGTCCGGATCCCTATTCTTCAAGTTCTTATTTTTCTTTCTAGGATCCATTATTCGAACCAATGTGATCCTTACATTTGGGTGATTCGCCATTCGCATTGCGTATGCTAACGCTTCGCGATCGTCCTGACCTTCGATGAAAACTATTCCAACACTATAGAATGAAACACTAGTTAAAGGGTTGTTCCTATTCAAAGAACCGCGTTCGATTAGAATCCCAACAGAACAAGGTGCCGTTCTGAGCAAGTGGCGATTTAAAGCTCGAACCGGGTGTGCTGCTTCAGTCATTCCGTTAGGTTTCCATTGTCTATGAAAAGGCAAAATCAATAAACACACTCTCTTTTCAGCAACTTGCATACATATTTCATCATGCATTGTCTCATAAGGCGAGATCGACGTGAAGAGTTTCACAATCACATTATTCGACTTTTGTTGCTCGTATGATCTAAAGGCGTTTATTATGCGCTTTGAACAAGAAGAGTGTGACGAATTTGTCTCGGTGCATGTTCGTTGATGATCTATGAAAAGCGGTGCTGATCTTCCTCTAAGTTGAATAAGATGTAGGACATAGAAACAAATAGGATTCTCCAATGAAGGGTTTGACATTTCAAGAAGATTGATAATGGATGGTGTGTTTTCTTGACTGTATACACATGCCATGAGACGTAGCTCAATATCTGAAGTTGATTGTTCAATGGTTCTTCTCCTATTTAAGGACAAGTATCTCTTAGATGGGTCATATAGGAATTTCAAAATGGGTGTGGTTATTCCTGTTAACCATAGAACAGCTATCAACCCACTACCATATATTTCTTCATCCATATACTGCAACAAACAATGTATACATATAACATATTCATATTCATATTCATATTCATATATGCATCTATTATTAATCAACATTATTGCACTCATTTTTCAAACAAACCATGGATTAATCCCTAAATTATCACTCTCTCTCCAATTTTATCTCTAAAGTAGAACGTGAACATGTATTTATAAGTGGGGCAGTCTTCGGCTCACAAGCCAGTTTGATATTGCAAAGTTATATCTGACCTAAATTCTAAAAATTGTGATAATTTAAAAACTAAATCATAGTTTATTCCTCATTTTTCTCTCTATGTAAATTAACCACATACATAATGGAAAATTAGAAGAAGGGTATATTGAATCTTACATAAAGGTTGAAAGAAGTTTGCAAGTAAAGTACTTGTGTGATGCCTTGAGCACTCATAAGTAGTCCTAATAATAGAACATCATTAACTGGCATCTTCCAATACATTGAAGGTAACATAGTACCACCAACCTTCCCCAAAAATGCAACTACAGCAACAACTTGTACAATTGCAAAGGTACGAGCATCAATTAGGTAAAATTTGAAACTAGCACCACTATAAAGAAAGTACAATGGCAAAAACATTGTTGACACCATTGTTTCCAATCTTTCAGTCAATGCTGATCCTAATGGAGGTCCATCAGGTACAGCCATGCCGAAAATTACAGGACCAAGCATAAAATGTTCTCCAATAACCTCACTAAATAATGCGCAGCCTAATAACATTAAAAATACCGAAAGTATGTATGATTCTTTAATCGGTTTCCCTTCTGGTGTTTGTCTTATCATCCAAAACATTATGGGACGTAAAACACATATTGTGAAAGCAATCATAGCCAGCAAACAAATTGTCATTGAGTTTATAGAACTATCTTTCCTTGAACTCGCTTGTCTCTGCGTGACGGCAGACGTGATCCACAATAATGAAATGGTTCCACTCACCATGGATGCAGATAGCCCTATTCGACCCATTTCGGAGTTTAATAGCTTTAAATCAGCTAAGTGAATCGCGGTGACGTGAAATGAAGCGGTTGATAAGATAAATACTAGGGAAAATATGGATTCATAGAGAACTTCATCAGGGTTTATTATTAGTTTTCTTAGTAGAAGTGCCATTGATACGCTCATTATTAGTGGTGCGAAAAATGAAAATATTCCAATCGCCCAAGCTTTTTTCCCTGATCTTATAACCATACTTAGATCGATTTTTATTCCGATTAAGAACATGTACATCATGCACCCAAAAAATGCGATTGTCTCACTTATGTAGAATGTTTTTGGTGGGAAAAGCCATTTTTTTATGAACTCACTTTGCCCCATAACCGATGGTCCTGCTATCAAGCCAGCCTGAATATATTTCAAAAACAAAAGAGTTTATTAGCATGTTTTACATAAGGACACATTTTCAAAGACCAATGAAGTTTCAATGTATTAACTCTATAACTTGATACATCAATGACCAATGAAGTTTCAATACTTTTCTTTAAAGCTATAATCAGAATAGCAAATATATCAATCATAACTTTTGCTCGCATTTGCTCATCTTAAGGTCTCAAGTTAGATTATTTCTGGTGCCAATTTCGGTAGGTTAGTTTGTCTTATTCAAAAGAAAAAAAAATGCTCGCATGGTTTTAATGTAGCAAAAGCATAACAGAATATGACGTCTCCACAATGACACCATAACCAAAAATTTGTTAGCATTATGCCCCAGCATTGAGGTTCTCGGCATATTTCAATTTATAAAATGTTTGTTTTCAACATATATTCCAGAAAATATTAAATATATTACCAGCATTTGTGGAACGAAGCTGCTTTGTCCAAGTGGTGCAAGTATGAATTGTAAAATTGTTGTCAAGAGAGAAACTAAAGAGGTTTGTAAAAACAGCACTGGCAATGTGTAAGTAAATGGGTTATCATGAAGGAGAACTCCTTTTGATCTTTCATACTTGTTCACGTGTTCACATACCCATATTTTTCTGCTAAGTATAAGGGCGGTAACGTTAATTGCAGCCATGTCACATGAATTACTACAAATCAAGCATGATTTGGAGAAGAGATTATGTTATTAATTAATCTTCATGGAATTGATGAGGAAGAAAATAGGGTGAAAGACAAACCCCTAAAATATTTACTTTTGACATAAGAAACCCCTAAAAAATTGTAAAGCTGATGTTTAAATTTATTTGGAGGATGTAAACTTTGTGAGAAGTATATTGATTATTAATTTCACAAGTGGTAACGCTGAATTGTGGGTTTGATGTTTTAAAATTAGTTTTGTTTTGTGATTAGTCTATGATGATATTTTTAGTAGTGAATTGATGGTATTGGGTTGGGAATTATTAAGGGTTTAAGTCAATGACTTTATTGGCTTTAGTTTAGTATATATTTAATTTAGGGATGCATAAAGTGATAAACCCTTTGAGGTTTACCGTTTACCAAATAGAATCATGCTAGATTTCTTTTTTCTTTCAAAAGAATCATGCTAGATTTTTTTTATTGACAGAATCATGTTAGATTTTCACGCAAATAATTTATATTTTCAGAAATGAATCGAATCAAAGACCCGTCATTAATAAAGAGTAACTTTATAAACATTTTTCCCACTTATGATTAAGAAGAAAGAGATACTTGAACTCTGTGAAGCGGCCAAACTTCATTCTCACATAGGTAGGCTATATCGAAAATGCTGCATAAGTATACATTCCAGCAAATATATGTTATATGTCCATTAAGAGAAAAATCTCATCCTACCCTTTTTCTTCTTATGGTCCAAGTACTTTTACCCCTTGAGATGTATCTATTGTCAAGTACTTCAATCTTGAATTCCCATCTAAAGGGATATATGACACAAGGCCTTCTTAATGTGTCATTTTACAGGTCTTTTTATCAATGGTACCGAGATTCTATGTGTAAGTTATGCACACTTGTTCTAATGAATAGTTGGTTCAAAGCTTGTCTGCCATACTATTTGGGAATGAGCAAAAACTTAACTTACTAAGTAATGGTTCAAATCGTGAGATACCATTATCTGAAGGCATGGAATTTGCAGATTTTTGAGATTTAGTATTTTTGAAAATGGTGGGGGATTGTTGGTGATTTTCAAAATAATGGAATCACTTTAAAATCAAAAGTTGTAACTCTTCACCAAGAGTTGTAACTCTTCATAGGAATCATTCATATACATTGGAATCTTTGGCAAAGGGGTGCTTAATGAACCTTAGCATTGATTCAAATGTATATAATGGGAATGCATTGATCTCAAAACCAAGTGGTTGCTTGACATATATTTCTTCTTCTAATGATCCATTCAGAAAGTAGACTTTACATCAAGTTGATGCATTTTCCAACCTCTATATGTTGCTATTGCAACCACTATTGTAATAGTTTCAATCCTTGCTACTGGAGAATATATACCTCATTGAAATCAATACCAACCTTTTGTAGGAATCCTCTTGCTACCGGTCTTGCTTTATACTTAGCAATTTCACCATTTGGTCTCAACTTCAGCTTCTCTACCTCATAGCAAATTTGGACTTCTCTACCTCATCTTCCCCCAACTTCACCAATGCATTCTCTGTGATGATCCTCTAGATCATCTCGATCAACTGCACCTCGGGTCCTCCGCACCTCTAAAATGAATTATTTCAAGTCCAAACATATTTCAATCACAATTATATTTAGTAACCGGTTAATAAACAAATTTCATATTTATTACATATATTCTTAATTTATGTAAAAATTTGAATTTCCTTTTCGCCTAAATCATTACAGTAGATTTCTTGGCCTTTACTACGTAAAATTCATCAAAAAAAAAAATGGAGATATACATGGTCAAGTTTTATTCCATCACAAATGAAGGTAATATACACATTTAAAACAAAGCAACCGCTTTAGGCCTCAATATTGTATTTATTTTTCAAATGCTTCATAGTATTAATTTTATTGATTAATTTTACTACTAATAAATTTAATAAAAAAATTATTTATCATGACTCCCAAAAAATATTAATTATGACAACAAAAAACTTATTAACCATGTAGGTATATTAATATTTATTTTTGTATTGCTTAATATTGTAAAAATCAGTTAGATTTTTAACTTTTAATTTACTATTTTTTTACGAAGATTTAATTTTACTATTGTTACTTTTTTTTAAAAGAATTTTACTATTATAAAATTGTGACATATTGTATTTAGAAAAAAAAATGATATTTATACAATCATGTTGTGACAACTTTTTCTTTCCTACTTACATTATATTTTTAATTTTTCTCTCTATTATTTTAGTTTCCGCGTCAATACATATTTTTCTTTGTAAATTTATTATTATCCTAAAAGTTGTCACACAAATTATTGTTCAAATAACATACATCTATTTAAAAAGGGATGAATTATCACTTAAAGGAAATCATTGAGGAGTGTGGGTGAAACTTATAAGTAAAAATATATTAATAGTAAATTAAAAAAAATATTAATAGATGTTATTTTGAGTACAATAAGTAAAAATATATTAATAGAAAAAGCAACACAAAAAAAAAAAAATATTAATAGAATAAAGACGTTGTGATCATGAATGAATATGTTGAATTGTCCATATGTGATATCTCCCAAGACATAAGACATGTGAAGAACCTCTTTCATTTCCTGGACAAGATACAAGGATATGGGCATGGCTTGCTCTTTTAAGGTATCTTCTTATCTCCATTCTCTTTAACGGCTACCATCCCTTGTTGGAGATCCACCAATCTCAACATAATCCACATTTTATACATGTAACACGATGTATTATTAATTAAAGCATTGTAGTCACATTAAAACTTTTTAATCTTTTGATGAATTTTGGTTTTGACAATATTTTGGGTTTAAAAAAAATGCAACTCTTTTATCCCCTACACTGCGTCATTGTTGTAAATGCATTGCAAATTGCTGACATTATCAGTGGTGTCATTATACGTCATCAGCATATTTATGAACACGGCACGAACTTTTTTTAATTAGATCTCATGATCTTATCTACAGATGTTATCTATTCAACTCGATTTGGATCTCACAACATAAATGAATATTAATTAAAGACCCTGTTACATTACTTTCTACGGCTTTACTAACAAGTGTTAAGAAAACCAAAACTAATAGTTTTATATTGAAAAAACAATTTTCAACTTTTAAAAAGTTGAATTCATCACTTTTACTTCTCAACATGATATTTCTATTTTTGTTTCCTTAATCAATGTTCAAATAACACTATTTAACATTTTCTTTTTTTGGTACAAAAGAGGACCTACGGCCCAAACACTATGTAACATTTACCTATAAACAAATGGTCATGTTGACAAATATACTATAAGAGTATTGTCGAGCTTGGTAACACACTTAATCCAAGAACTCATAGGGACATTAAACAAACCCTATTAGCCATCGTCCTTAGACAATGAAATTTCAAAAGTGGATCTTATTACATGGGACAAAAGGAATACGAGCAGCTAATAGTTTATAATTTTTTTCTCTCAGTTTAACCCTTAGTATCTTAATTTTAAAAAATAATTGATATTAATTAAACATGTTTTTTATGTCATTTCATATTTATAAAACTTGCAAATCATGGGTTGTTGGGTCACGGGTAGGAGCACTTATAAGCCCTAAAAATTGCGTCATGAATAACATTTGCGTTGAATTTTAACAAATTAGAATTTGTCATTACTATGGAATGATTGCCCAAAGAAAGTGAGTCGACGACCACTTCCTTGTGCAGATCTTGGCAATAATCAACATTAGTAGTCACTGCATCACACAAAGGATCAATGATAACCATATATATTCAAAAAGTTATAGATATATTAATCCTCCACTTCTTTCTCAACTATATCACTGGCATGATTTAAAATGTCTTTCTATGTACTTGCAATTTTTAAGGGAACGACCAATTATCTAACATAAGTAGTAGAAAGGAAGAAGTTTCTCATACTCAACATCCACGTAAAAGCTAAACTCATTTCTTTTAACCAAAGATTCCTTCACGCAATACAAATCATCATCTATCAATATCTTTACTAAGTGAACGAAAGTTATTTTTTTAGTCGCCTCATCAAAAGCAAAATAAATACCTTAAACCCATAAAGTTTCAAATAAAATTTTGACTATTACTTTTCCCACCATATGCCTTACTAGCGCGCACTGTAAATTTTCCGAAAATGTTCTTGAGCAATTCGGATTTTAAAATTTGAACTGAGTTTTTCCTTTGTTAAATGGTGAAAAAATGAGTTCTTCACCAATTCGGATTTTATAATCCTTCAAAAAATAGGGCGCGTTCCTTGATTTTTTCGGATTATATAATCCGAACACCCCCCCCCCCCCCTAAACACCATTTTTCAAGGGAAAAACAGTTCGGATTATATAATTCAAACTATATTACCACAAATTCAAAACATGTTTGTAACATGAATAGTCATTTTATGGACAATATTAATCTCAGACTACTTGATCGGATTGCTCCGAAACTTCCCCAGAAAATCAGGAAAAAAAATCAAGGATCATGATTTCCATTAGAATATTTTGGTGGTATTTTTATGATTTTATTTAACAGGTTTTTTAGCATTTTTTTACTTTGTTTTTTGTTGTTTTTAAAAACAAAATTTAAAACTGCTGAAATGTGAGAGATTCTGATTGCTGATTATATATAAGCATAGTTCAGATTATAAAATCCAAATTAGTAAAAAATAAATTTGGATTTTAAAATCCGAATTGTTCAAAGACATTTTCAGAAAATTAACAGAGCGTGCTAGTAAGACATAGGGTAAGAAAAATAATAGTATAAAATTTTGGGCTACATTATTTCGTGCGACTCGTTTACATTTCAATAAATTAAACAAAAATGTCTATTTGAGAATATGTTGATATCACTCCTTAAACAAAAAAATTTAAACCTTAAACAACACTGCACACTAGATTAATTGCGTGAATCACTCTTTCCTTCAAATTTAATATCCTTGATGTTATGTACGGCAAAATATAATTGGATGGGCTCAAAAATATGCTAGGTCGGCGGGGAGGGATACTTGGGAAAGCATGTGTAACTAACGTGATGACAATGAGCTAAGGACAAATCTATTTTAACTATTTGGCATCAAGCATAATAAAGATACTAATAAAAATATGATCAACAAAAAAAGCATAAGGATACTAATAACGTGTGCATCACGTAAACGTCCCTATCATTTCCACTTGTCCTACATTATTATATCTCTCATTAAAGAGAAAGTTCCAAAAATCTTTCTGCAAATTTACCCTTTTCACACTTGGCATTTTGGTTATTGTACTAGGATAAGGAAAAAGGGTAATCATGTCTTTTTAAGTCAAAATGATAATATTGATGGCTACCCCACTTGGAATAGATGAAGGTGGTAACCTGGAAACATCCATTTATGTATAGAGAAATTAAAAAAAGTAGGATACTATACCAAAGTTGACCTTGACCAACTTGGCAATCTAGTAGCACCCATATTTGACCAAGTTTGGTACCAAAGAGTCACATTTGCGTACCAATTATCACATCAAAGTCACGTCTTTAATACACATTTTTCAAGTGATATCTTTTGACATATTGTGGATTATTACCACAAATATGAACTACAATATTAATTATTTTAATACATGTGTATTTAAAATTGCATTAGCGATATTGAAACTAGGTTCTATGCGATCCTACTAAAAATTGCAACACGAATATTATAAATTTGGTTTCATGTTGTCAAAGGTTTGGCCTGTAGGTCAAGATAGAGATTTTATGATTGAAATTATGGATATAAAAAAAAAAATCAAATTTTACATTAATAATTAAACCGTCTGATCTTGATCGCACATGCCAAATGCGGTTAATGACTTACAATCGGCCAACAAATGATTAAATATGAAGCTCTCTTCCTAACTAAAGCCAAAAGAAGCCACAAAGAAATGAAAAAATTGTACCAAATCCTTGTGTATTGGAAAATAAAAGTTGTGAAATGTATACCAAACCAAACCCATCCTGTATAAACTTTACAAGAAAAAACCAAACTTCCAAAAAACAAATGCAATAAATGGAATGAAGTTTATCTTATCTTATTTGTAAAAATAAAGAAAATCCTAGTCCCACTTTCCAAAATTTCCAACCTTCCATGTATCTACTAAAAATGAAAGAATCTTTTCAGCAAAGCAAAGATTCAAGGAACATTTCATCTTTAGGTTCTTCTTTAGCTCTAGAGGCAAAACCATTTTCAGCCATTTGTTGTTGTTGCTGCTGCTGTTGTTGATTCATGTAAGGCGCCATTTGATTATCAAACCTTGAGAATCCATAGTTTCCTTGACCCTGCAGCATTTGAAGGTTGAATGGTGATTGTCCTTGAGGTGCTTGTTGTGGCCTCTGAATCTGAAGAGGCCTTACGGCCATGGCTGCAGCATTGTTTGGATTTGAAGGGTTGTTTGGCATTGGTCTGTTCACGGAATGACTTCCACTTCCACGAGCAGCCGGGACATCATGGTTATGTTTTCCCTCATAAGTTGTGATCACAGCCCTTAAATCATGCGAGGCACGTTCGACATGCTTCCTCACTGGACAGTTAGGGTGTGTGCATTTGTAGTAACTCCTACGAGTCATAAATTAAACACAAAATTAGATAACACAATCTAGAACATATAAACTATAAAGCACCAACACAGAAACGGACATAACATGGACACAAACACATCAATGTTGATAATAATTTGAGAAAATGAATTAACTACATGTTACCATATCTGTCAGTGTCATGTCAGTGTCACACACATCTTCAATTTGAAGTGTATGTGATATATAGTCTAGAACTACTATTCTTTTTCTAGATAGCATGCAAATTTAAGAATATTATAGTTGCCAAATTTGACCAAGAAATAGCCAAATTAGAAAAGGCAAGGAAAATTGTTTCAGGTTTAGCCTATAGTAGAATTTCCAAAAAGAAACAAGCCATTATGGTAAAGTACCTAAAACAGATAAAGAAACAAATACAATTCATTACACAGTTGAAACTTTTTACCACATTTGACTAGGTAATATTTGTAAACTGCTATCATGGGAGGGAGTGAATCCATCATTGGATACTCAAATTAACTAGTCGTACTTTTTAAAAGAACTTCAAAACAGTATAAATTTCAAGAAGTAAACATAAAGTGAACTATTTTTTTACCTTGGATTTGGATTGCCCTTAACAACTTTCTGTCCATATTTCCTCCATCTGTAACCATCATCCAGGATATCAATGTCACTTGTTGTCTGAACTACAACTCTAGGTTCTCTCACAGTTCTACTTGCAGGTTGTGCTGATATACCCTCATTTTCACCTTCATTTTTCCTGAAAATTTTATGTAAAATTAAATTAGCCATGAAATAAAAATTACATAAATGAATATATCAAGACAAGACCATAGTAGTTTTAAATTGCAGACCACAACCACAATATACTAATATATGAGCAACGACATCACAACTGTAATTGCGGCCGCATCAGCCTGCATTTTACTTCAACATAAAGGCTCGTGACATAATAAAATTGCGTCCGCATCAGCAATTTAAGAACATCAATAAAACATGGAGTCATATTAATGGTGCTAAGTGTTAAAAATAAAATAAAAAATATACCATCTTTTAGCCTCAGGTTCCTCTTCATCAAATTCATCACCAGCACCACCTGATCTAGTCCTTTGGTGAGAACTCTGCTCAAAATCATCATCACCTCCTATTGATATCGAAGAATTCTCAGGAGTAGCAGCAGAATCCATTTGTCCATTACCATGTGATGCATACGATTGATCATGGATTTCATTAATTGGATTAACAGGAACAACCACGAGAGCATTAGAAGATGATGACGAGTTTCTCCTTGTACATTGAGGCTTAGGATGATTATGAGTACCCTTATAAACTATCTCAGTAACTTGTCCCTCAATTGATCTCTCAACTTTCTTCTTTGTAGGACAGTTAGGGTATGTGCATTTGTAGTAACTTCTTGGATTTTCGCTTCCTTTCACTTGCTTTTGTCCATATTTTCGCCAATTGTATCCATCATCGGATCTTCGGCTTAAGGTTTGAGTTGGTTGTTGCTGTGGTTGCTGGTAATTGGAGTAGTCAGATTGAAATCCATTGTTGGTGTTGTTGGTTTGAACACTAGCAATCTCAGGAGAAAAACTCTGCATTGAAGAGTTGTTGTTTTCAGTAGTTTGTATCATATTCTTCTCAGATGAAAAAACATTCTGATTTGTGTTCTCTTGATAACTCCATTGCTGTTGCTGTTACATGAAAAAGTTGAACATTTTTAGAGAAAATAACTTCTTCATTTAAAAAATCAATAAGATAAAAGACATAGGTTCAAAAAGTTGATCACGTTATTTTTGTTGGATTTGGATTAGTTATAGTCACAACTTCACGCATTCACATAATCAGCACATCGATGATCGTTGAATCAAGATCAAACAGTGCAGAAAGAAAACACATTTCGATTAAATATTAAATCGCAAAATACTAAACTTAAAATCTAGACCGTCCAATCTAGACTAATGGACCGTCATTAATGTACTGACTGCTTGAATGCGTGACATTTGTAAATGCAACAAATCCAAATTTGATTTTTTTAATCTCTAAAGTATAGCTTAGCTTTTGTTAAAATCACAATCACATACAGTAACTCAGCCTAACATACAGAGAATCCAAACATGCAATAAATGCTTATAAAATTGGTTACAACATACTTGTTGAACTCCACCAACAGTTGATGATTGAAAAGTTGTTGTGGATGCAGTAACAGCAGCAGGCCCTTGTTGTTGGGTTTGAAAAGAGAAATTTTCCTTTCTCATTTGTTGATTCCCCTCAGAATTGTTCATCCAATTGTAGTTGCTTTGAGCAGCAAAAGCACCAGTTGTAGGAGATGGCAAAATCTGCATCAAAACAAACATAAACAAAATGACACATGCCCATAAATTCAGTAACAACATTAAAATAGTCAAAGAAACAAAAATCACAAACCAAAAAAATAAAAATAACTAAAGCATGTTCATATTCAACCTTCAGTTGATTAAAAATAAATGAAAAACTCTTCTTCAACATCAAAACCATTGAACATATGTCAAAAAATGATATTAATTGTTTAGTCAACTCTTGTAAAAAAAAAAGTCTAAACTTTCCTTTGTTCAAACTTTTCTTAGCATAAAAAATCATGGTCAACAAAACCAAACACAAAAAAGAAAAAAACAATCTTAACAACATAAAAAAAACATGTTTTCTGTCAAAAACAAAAACCAAAAAACATGTTCAAACTTCACTTGTTTATAATCAAAAAACTAAGACAACCCATGTCAAAAAAAACAAATAAAGTTCAAAACTTTACTCTTTTAAAACAAAAACAAACAAAAAATCACTAAAAAAAATATCAAAAGAAAAAGTGAAGAAAATGAAAGAAACTAACATTGGAAGAGTTAAGCATAACAGGAGAATCAAGAAGGTCAGCAGGGCTTAAACCAGGAGGAATAGCAAAGTAAGAAGAAGGAGAAACAGGGGGAGGTGACAAAGGCAAAGAAGGAGGGGGTGTAGACTTGAATTTTGGCACACCCCTTGAATTGTTATTATCATCTGAAGAAGCAGCAGGAGAAGCTAAAAGGTCAGAGAAAGTAGTGGACATGAAAGGGTGTGTTGAGAAAGTGAAATTGTTGAATGAATTCAAAGAGTTTTGATGATTATTATTATTATTATTATTTTCAAAACTACTTGTTGATGAAGATGCCATAAGAAAGAGAAGAGAAAAGGGTGGTGAAGTTATTTTTGTTTTTGGTTTTGGAAAATTTTGATGTTGAGAAATGGAAAGGGTTAATATAAAGAGAGAGAAAAATGGGTTATGTTCATGAATGTGTACGTAATGTTTAAGGTTTGTGTTTCTATTGGGTGGCGTTATTTCTTAGAAGGTTGTAAAATATCAGTGGTTTTTGTTTTGTTTGACCATGGAAAATTTGGAACCTTGTTTATATTTTTTGGGATTGTTTTTATTTAATTTAATTAATGTTTTTTATTTTATTTATGGGTCAAAGGTTGTAGGTTTGACTAGATTATTGGCAGAAAGCACTAAGATTTGCTTCTTTGTTTGTATGGAAAATGCAATGTATGTGCTTCTTTATCCTTAAAATGACTTAAATTCTCTTTTTAACATTCTTTCTAACTATTATTGTTTCATTTTATTTGGTAAAATTAATATGACTCATATACATTGAAAACAGATTCTACATAAAATTCTAAAACTTATATAGATTTCATCCAATAAAAAATAATGGTAGGCGCATTGCTAACAATTTTCGTTGATTATTGGCAATCTAGTTTTGTCTTTTCGATAATTTTTTTAAGAACTATTCATCCAATGTCACACATGTCAGCATGCATATAGGTTAAAAAGGAAAATAAAACTAAAATAGTTTTGGATTCATTTTAATATTATATATGTAAGACTTTTTTGAGGTCATCATATTTTATTATTTTTTCAATCGGTTACTTATGGTAGAAGTTGAAACTTTTCTTAAGAAAATATGTCATTGCTTATTTTACTGTCAATTATTTTACATTGTATCTGTAAAATGCAATTTATGTGGCATATGGTAAGTAATCTAGAATGTGTATGGAAGCTTTATCATATATATTAAAAGGAAAAGAAAATTAAAATAGATTTTCTTAAGGGGAAAATTGAAACACTTATTGAGTTTATTTTAATATTTTGTATGTACGACTTTTTTATAAGATCGTTATATTTTATTTTTTACTTTAATGTGTTACTTATGCTAGAAGTTGACTCTTTCATATATCAATACTTATTTTATTGTTAATTTTTTAAAAGAAAAAAGATTTGGTATTTGGTCGAGGAACCGATTAATACGAAGAGTCCAATCCAACTGTCTATTTGCGGTCTTAATTTAAAGTCAGAGTTAGTCTTTTAGTCCATCGAAATTAATATAATGGAAAATCAAACATGAAACCAACACACTCTAAGGTTTAAAGCAAACATCATTAGACCAACTCCAAATGAATTTTTATTGTTAATTATTTAATCATGTTTTTGTGTTATTTTAATACTTATAAATCAATACTTATTTTATTGTTAATTTTTTAAAAGAAAAAAGATTTGGTATTCGGTCGAAGAACCGATTAATACAAAGAGTCCAATCCAACTATCTATTTGCGGTCTTAATTTAAAGTCAGAGTTAGTCTTTTAGTCCATCGAAATTAATATAATGGAAAATCAAACATGAAACCAACACACTCTAAGGTCTAAAGCAAACATCATTAGGTCAACTCCAAATGAATTTTTATTGTTAATTATTTAATCATGTTTTTGTGTTATTTTAATACTCTATAAACTTGTGTGTGAAAAATGCAATGTATGTGCTATATGGTAATCTAAAATTTGTAATTATATCGAAGCTTTATCTTTCTATAGCTGAGACTGTGGGTTTAAAGATTGATTCACCAATGTCAGACGAGTCATGCATATAGGTTAAAAAGGAAAAGGAAAAGAAAATTAAAATAGTTACGAGTTATTTTAATATTTTATATGTTAGACTTTCAAAACGTCATTAATTATATTTTATTTTTTACTAAAACAAAATTTGGAACCTTGTATTTATTTATTTTTTGGGATTGTTTTTCTTTTATTAATTTAATATTTTTAATGCTTTATATGGTCAAAGGTTTTGGGTTTGACCGGATATATGGCTTCTAGCACTATGATACACTTTTTTGTGTGTGTGAAAAATGCAATGCATGTGTTACTCTAGTTTTTGGATAGAGTAATGATATTGATATATCTATTTATTGACAATTTTAGTGATAACTTTGTTTTTCTTTCTTTTTATTGGTTAAAAACAATGGAAAGAGAAAAAGGAAGAGAAAGGATAACAAGATCATGTGAGTATGGGAAAAAAAGTTGTTCAAAAGTTGTCATAAAATGGTTGTACAAATATCATTTCTCTTTTGGATACTATGACATTTGTACAAAGTTTTCGGCGTCATTTAATAGTAGTTAATATTTGTCGGAAAATCCATAGGATTCACAATATAGATCCTTGTTTTCTAATTAAAAAAAATTTATTTGTAAAAACTAGAAATCGAACACCTAACTACATGTTAAGGAGTTCAAGTTTCTTATCGTTTGGACCAATCCATTCTTAATTATGTGTTACTCTTTCTGTTTGTCTTTAATTATAAGATCATTTATAAAGAAAAATAAGATTAAAAAAGTCTTCGATTTATTTTAACATTATACATGTAAGACTTTTTTGAGGTCAACATATTTTATTATTACTTCAATCGGTTACTTCTGCCTGAAGTTGAAACTATTTTTTAAGAAAATACTCTTTTCGAATGAAATATAATAAAAAAGAATAATTAAAAAGTTGATGCATGTGGATTAAATTTTTAACCACATTCATCAACTAACTTTTTTGCTTGTATTTCATTGTAGATGGAGTATGTCATTGCTTAATATATTGTCAAATATTTAACCTTGTTTTTATTCTATTTCAATACTCTATAAAAATAAAAATAAAATAGTTTACCTTGTTTCTTAAAAATGCAATTTATGTAGCAAATGGTAAGTAAGTAGATCTAGAATTAATGTGTAACTATATGGAAGCTTTATCTTTCTATAGCCAGTGGGTATAAAGATTCATTCACCAATGTTGCTATATATAAGGAAAAGAAAATTCAAATATTTATGGTCGTCATATTTTATTTTTTTTACTTTAATGGGTTAAGTTGAAACTGTAATATATCGTTGTTTATTTTATTGCAAATTATTTTTAATCTTGTTTTTATTGCATTTCAACACTCTAAAAAATTAGTTAACATTGTGTGTGAAAAATGCAATGCATTTGCTATATGGTAATCTAGAATGTGTAACTATATGGAAGCTTCATCTTTCTATAGCCAAGACGGTGGTGGGTATGAGATTCATTCACCAATGTCACACGAGTCATACATATATATAGGTAAAAAGGAAAAGAAAGTTAAAACAGGTATCGGTTTATTTTAATATTTTATAAAATTTAATTTATGTTAGGAAACTATGCAAAATTTTCTCATAGTCAGATTAGTGGAAGTGAAGTAATTAAATCTAAAATAATAGTACAGAAAAATTGATGAAGACCAATGTGTTTTGTTCTCAAATGAAATGTTGAATATTTCTCAAATGTATCGCACTTTGACTATCATTATGCAATTCACACTTCTCTTGGATGAATCCCGTCTCTGCTAACAATCCTTGAAGCCCTATCAATCATTTGTTGGCTTTTGCTACTGCTACACATTCGGCCTTTGTAGTGGATAAAGTAACAATCCTTTGTATTCGCGACATATGTGTCAACAGTAAATATATAACTAGTTGTACTTCTTCAGTGATCAATCTCACCAACAAAGTCGGCATCTACATAGCCTTCTACTTTTATCTCTCTTTTGCCAAAGTACAAATATAGACCATTGCATGGCCAATGTCTGGCCTCATATAGACCATTGCGTACATCAAACTTTCAATTGTTGAAGTATATGGAATCATGGCCATGAGTTCTCTTTCTTCCTTCATTTGAGGTGATTGTTCCTTGAATATGAGAAAAAGACATGTCAAAGGTGTGCTAACCGGTTTGGTATCGCCCATGTTGAATCTTGCAAAACACGGTTGATGCACTCTGCTTGAGATAACTGTAAAACTTCTTTCTTCCTATCTCTCATGATTTGCATACCACAAATTTTCTTTGTCGGACATAAGTGCTTCATATCAAATTCTTTTGACAGTTGTGTCTTTAGGTTATTGTCACTTCAACGTCTGAGCCTGCTACTAACATATCTTCAACATAAAGTGGAAAAATGATATAACTAGACTTTTATCTCTTGAAGAAGCAACAATGGTCGAGATTACACTTCTGAGCCCATGAATCTTTCAAACTTCATATACCACTATCTTGGAGCTTGTTTTAGACCATACGAGCCCTTCTTTAGTTTGCGCACCATATGCTTTTTTCCTTTCTTTTGTGAATTCTTCAGTTTGATGCATGTATATCTCCACAATTAAGTTTCCATCAAGAAATGAAATCTTAACTGCTCAAGATAGAGACTTTTATTGGCAACAATACTTAACAGAGACCTGACAGTATTGAGCATCACTACTGTATCAAAAGTCTTGGTGTAGTTAACTTCTTCCTTCTGTTGGAATCCTTTGACCACTAGTCGAGCTTTGTATCTCTTAAAGCCACCATGGTCCTCCTTTATTCGATACACCCATTTGTTATGAAGTGACTTCTTTCCTCTAGGTAACACAGCTAGTTCCCACGTCTTATTGAAGATCATAGACTTCATTTCATCTTTTATGGCAGCCTCCCACTTACTAAGGATCGTCCTTTTGATCACTATTCTACTAAGGATCGTCCTTTTGATTTCATCATCTCAGAGGCGATAGCCAAACTCATCCTCGCCATAACCGATGAAAGTTCACTTCTTAGACTTAGGATCAAGTTATTCATACCTTGATCGCTGATATGCACATATATTACACATCCAAATACTCTAATATGTGAGAGTTTTACCACTTTTTCATACCACGCCTCTTCTGGCATTTTATGCTCTAATGACATCGATGGACCTCGTTTAATCAAGTAAGCTGATGTGTTGACTACTTCTGCCCAGAAATCCTTTGGTAAGCCCGACTTCACACGTAAGCTTCTGGCACTCTCAATAATATTTTGTTCATACACTCTACTACACTATTGTGTTGGGGAGTACCTGGCACAGTTCTTTCCAATTTGATCCCACGCTTGATGGGGTAAATCCGCAAGTGCACAGTTTACCGATGTAGTAATAAAAGAGTATCGTTCCGACAGGGAGTTATGAATTTTAATCAAATTTCTATGAATGATTAGAAGAGAGTTTAAGTTGTAAAGTTGGGATTTTTATTGTTTGAAAGAAAATATAATAATAAAAAGCGCCTTAGGATTATTGGTTCGTCATGGTGACAAATCCTTCACAAACCAAACCCTAAACCTAGAACTTTATGTTGGACCTATTTTCTAAAGACAAGTTTCTCTTTAGCCTATCACATCTCCTTTCGGTCTCAGTGAGTGTGTTTCTCTAGCAACCACGCGTATTCTCCTGGTTGATTTCTATTGAAATCCTTGAAGCACCAAACTTTATTGTCTCAAGGTTTGCTAGACTATTCTCATGTTTCGCAACCCTTGTCTAATTTCACCTGTTCCAATATCAAAACTTCATCTTTCAATACTTCGCTTGATATTTGTGATTATGAATTAACAAGTATTAACCCTTCGTTGTCGCTTTATGAATTTGATACTTGTTAATTCATTATAAAAACGGTGAAATAGATTAGAAAATAGATTTACATAAAATTAGGGTTCAAGGCTTGGTTTGATAGGGATTATGTCATTAGACTCATCCAACAATCCCGAGACAAGAAGAGTCTACTCACTCATGTTCATTGTAGACATAGAAGAGAAGAAGAAGAATAAGAAGAAGAAGAAGAAGAAGAAGAAGAAGAAGAACATAAAATAACAATAAAATAAAGTTGAACTTTTATTCAAAGAAACAATTGTCACTTATTATTTCCAAGAACAAAAGATGAATCAATATGTTTGCTAACTGCTATATTTATAGTCTTCAACTACTTAAGTCCCAAAAAATACATCAATAGAGTGTTCCACAAGAAACTACGGGCTTTAGGTTAGAAATAAACTAAATAGGCAGCTTGTCGGTGAAACAAAAGCAGCAAAAGGAGTGTTGTGGTAGTGACTTCATATTTTTGTACCAAATCTTCGTATTTTTGACCCAAATCAGCTCCAAATCTCCTTTCTTTTGCTCCAAGACTCAATCTTTCAAATATTTGTTCCGGAAATTAAATAACTTGCAATTGAAGATTTAAAAAGGAAATTAAAACATATAAAATCTAAATAAAATAGACTCAAATAATATATTAAAAACACTAATTATTGACTCATCAATGCTCAAAGCATAACTTCTTGAATATGGTGTCTTTATATTCACCACAATTGTTGGGTCTGAGCTTTTTTTTATCTTCAAACATGTCTTATTTCCCATCATGGTTTTTCATCTCTTGAAATTCTCAAATATTTCAGACTTATGTTTTAAAATGTATACTTATACCTTCATAGATTAATCATAAAACAGTTCCCACCAATAGATGGGACATTTGTTGGACCCTAAACATCATAGTGAACAAGCTTCAGCTTCTCCTTCGTTGGGTTCCTCCACTTGTCTAAAAGTTTAATCTTTGAATTTGCAGTTCTGTCATTCAACCTTTGTTCATGAGCTTCTAATATTTCTTGCAATTCATCAACCTTCATGTTTCCCAAATCCCGTTCTTCTTTGGTGATAACCACGTGATCAAATCTTGGAGTAAGACTACTCAGAATCTTTTCAAATATGGTTTGATCTGCCAAAGCTTCACCATAATTCTTCGTGTTGTTTGTCAATGTGACTACCTTTTGATGAATTATGCAATGCTCTGGAGATTCTCATATTGTATGTGCAATGTCTACAACCTCACCTTCTTGAGCTTATTTGTACTTGAGAATGCACTACTGAGGTTATCCCATGTTTCTTTTGCTAATTTTGCATCTGAAACGCGTTCAAGGATTGAACGACCACACACTGGTGAATCAAAACGTTTTGTAATCTTTTTCCTTCAATGTGTAACTCTTTGTACTTCAGTTGCGTTTGCTGCAAGTTTTTCTACGCCTTAATCAATAATTTTCAATAAACAACACCTTCATATGCTTGTGCTATCTATCATAGTTCTTTCCATCAAGAACAAGGAGGGTTCCATAGAGATTGTTAACGCATTCACCATGATTGCAAGGTTTCAGGAATAATGAGTGCTACGATGCCAATTGTTGGAACAAAAGAGTTTTTTTTAATGACTTTTAGAGAGAATATCTAAAAGAACTGAGAAGAGATTAGAGAGAATGTGGGAGAAAATTAAACTTGTATTGTATGTTGCAAAAAATACAAACACATACACCTTCTGGTTACTATTATAAGCAAAAATCAACATTTTAGATTCATTTATTAAATTATATATGTGGTCTATAATAAAGACTATATATATCATTAATTGAATTAATATAAAATATTAATTTTTATGTATAATAGTGACCGGGGTGTATATATGAGCTAGAGTACTTATATACTATGTTACTTGAGATACAAGTTAGCTCTCGTAACAAACTTTTCTAACTAATTTTAGAAACTGAATTAACTAACTTCTAACGGTGTATTTTGATGTTAGCATTCAAATGTTATTAGTTTTGCATCAAAATAAAATATACAACTCAAGATGTTGTCAAGTTACGAAACATTACTCAAACCAACAAATTCGGCACGATGTTTCCAAATTAATGTGGCTTTTTCACCAAGATGTGGAGGCTAAATTTTGTTCTAGTTCCACACTTTAATATTTTGATTTCTTCATGAAAGTTGTATTATCTTTTCTTATATTTCCAACAAGATAAAACTAATCACTAAAAAACCACATCTAGAACATGGGTTATACCGAAAATACATAGGTATTGGTTGTATCAAGAATGAACATATGTAAGTATATAATCCACTTAGAGTCTGGTTTTGTAAAGTATTATTAAGGTTACTTCAAAAAGGTTTTTATGCATGAGTAGGGTAAATAAACTTTGAAATACAAATTGATGAAAGACGTAGTTTTACATAAGACAACGAATAAGGAGAGCTAGATTTGATTAATCAAATCTAGTTTGGAGAATAAATTTGGAAGGCCTAGTTTTACATAAAAATTGAATAGTGAGAGTACAATCAAAACTTTTTTTTTTTTTGAGGGACACAATCAAAACTTATATGGTGTTGATGATCTCAATACTTAGCAACAATCAATTCATCACGACAATTTTATGAAAAACTTGAATTAATTATGAGATTTGATATTCAATATGCTTACATATGCAACTTCAATTGAGTTCTTAAAGTAGTTGATAAATGACAATCAATTTACATTGATTATAAATAAAATAAACTCTAGAAGTATACAGTTAGCCTAGAAAAAAAAATTATTGGCTGAAAATGATCATTATCTTGTTGCCATCAAGGGGGAGTTAGGCACCTTTTTGCATTTTCAACGCAGGAATAGTTTGAGAAGATAGGATAAAAGAAAAAAGGATTTTGCTAATCAATGTCGTAAAGATAATGGTTAAGGATGTCAAAAATAATTTTTTTATTTTCATAAAGTCAAAAATTACATTTTTCATCAATTTTCAATACATAATTTTTATATTAATCTTCTTAATTACTATCCTATCTTTAGAGTACTGGTTAGTATTTCGCAAGAAAAAATGGGAAAAATGCAAAAGGTGGCAAATTGATATTTTGCGATTAGATTGATCCAATTTGGCATGCAATCTTACTATATTCTAGAAGATGATGAAGTGTGACATGTCCATGTGACGTACTTGAGAAGATTAGGATTGCATTGTCTTTTCTTATTGTCATTGTATTGGCAATATCCAAGAAGCCGCCATTAGCTTGGGCCACAAGAAGCCACCTCACTGAGGGAGAGAGAGATCCATCACTTTTTATCAATTTTTTAGGTAGATTCCTACACCTTAGATAATAATTTATTCGATTGAGAATATGTTTTTCCTACAAATTATCTTCACTTAAGTTAATTTTATTCAAGACATTATCAAAAACTAAATAGAATAGCGATAACTCACAAATTTTGATAAATCATATTACAAGATTGATTGGAACAATCCATGTTGGTAGGTTATTTGATATATAGTAAAAAAAATTAATTAAATAAAATGTATAATTTTTATAAAGGTCTTGTTAACGAGTGTTCTTAAAGCACTATTTAAGTATTTTTAATGAAAAAAAATTCTTTAAAAAAATAAAGACTTTAATTTTCAATGCAATAAATGCACAAACTTTTATAAAATTTTACCATTTTAAATGTTTAAAAAATATCTATAGATACTCGTTAACATTTCCCTTTTTATAATATAAACTTAGAGTGAGGGATGGTACTCATTTCCCTTTTTAAAAAATGTCTTTTTTTACTAGTAGATCAAACTCTTAAAGTTATACAATTGTATTTTTATTAATCATTAATAGTTAACTTTTAATTTGTTATAAATACAATAAAGTATATAAACAATTTGAGAATTGAGAGTGATAGATAGTACTCCTTTGTTCCAATCTTATAAGTATCACATTTGATTGTTTTACAAAAATTATCAATTAGGGTTGGGCTCAGTCGAAAAGGTTGAACTACAACATCGTAATAAATCAAAATTTAAATTTAGATTGAAAACGATATCTATATTTCGTGTATAGCACGCTATAAATATGATTACATCTCGTTGGAAGAATTTTTAAAAAAAAATGTAAAAAGAGTGAGAAACTATAAATAATTAAAAGGGAAGAATCATTTTAGAAAATCAATGTTTTTTTTAAGAATAGAAAATCAATGTTAAATATTAATATATTCATCATCATCATAAACATAAAATGAAAGATATTCCTCTCAAAAAAAATGAAAGATGTTAACTTGAGAGTTAAGTCAAGAAAAAAATAAGGACTCATTTGATTTCCTTATAAACTTCACACTCTTTTTGCCACTACAATTTAACTTACTCAAAATCCTGGAATAAAAGTAATAGTTTTAGAGAAATGTTAGCAACACACATTTTAATATATAATTTTCAACACACTCTTTTTGATTGATAAAATTCATATGGGTCCCACTAAATTATGTGGGTCTCATATGAATTTGGTGAGTCTCATGTGAATTTTAACCAATCAAAGATATTGTGTTAAAAAGTATATGTTAGAATGTATGTTGTTAGCATTTCTCGTAGTTTTATTCATAAAAATTCTTTCTTGAAGATGTGGTACTAATAATCAACTTAGAAATATTTCAAACATGAGTCTTGACTTTAAACAGAGGGCATTTATATTTAACCCGTCAAAATTCATAATTTTTTTTAGGGAAAAATTCATAATTTTTGTTAACAAGTGTTGTGTCCACTTTGACCATTGTTATTTCTGAAAAGACAATAATCCAAATCTTTGACTAGCCTGACATACCTCCAATTTTATTCCACTCCATCATATATGTTGAGACAAGATAAACCAGAGTGACAAGAATTTTATAACATAGTTAATTAATTTCAGAAGTGCCAAATTAATAAAGATTTGGCATAATAGTTTTGTTTCAAAAAAATCCTTAGACTTTCATTTTCCGACTAAAATGTACAACAAATAGTAAACATTAAGACCTTTTGACAAGTCATTTGCAAACATGACTCAAGATTTCCTTTCTAGCATTCTTGTGTGGTAGCAATAATAATTAATTATTTAAACAAGTGGCTTTCATTTGATAGGTCTACTCTACCCTATTACAAATGTGGATGGATTCCGTTAAGAAAGGAAAATGCCAACAAATATCTTTAAAACATTTGTTAAAAAATTCATAGAAGAAATTGTCTTAGAAATGATGTATTCAATGCATTAAATTTTTAAAAAGTAATTTTTCATACATAAAACTTATCAATTATTTATATTCTTGAATCATGCCCTTAAAGTAAAAAATTGATTAAAAACTATCTAAAGAAAATAAAATAACTTTTTCATTTATTTTTGCTTTTCTTTTATGGTGAGACAATACAATCAATATAATATTCTAAATAGATAATAATATGAAAAAGTACTAAATACATGACAACTACAAATATCAACTATTAATATATAAAATTACTAAATAACATATTTCAATTAATAGTATCTTCTCCGGATGATGTACTATTTGCATCTCTTGGGACCCCTAAAGAACCCAAAATAGTGTTTTTATAGCAAGGTGATAATTAACGAATAAACTATTAAATTAGTCCATGTTTTTATAGCAAATTCTTAAATTGATCCCTGATTTTATTTATAATTTAAAATGGTCTCTGTTTTGTTAAATGTTTTTTAGATTGGTCTCTGACTCTATTATTTTGAGTGTTAGCTTAATGTCTTTTGGATATTATTTAGTGGTTAATGACATAATGTCTTTTGGATCTTATTTGATACTTTAATGACTTAAAATACAAAACAACTAATAGAGTCGGGGACCAATCTGAGAAACGTTTGACAAAGACAGAGACCATTTTGAGTTATTAAGAGAGTCTGAGACCAATTTGAGAATTTGGTACAAAAATAGGGACCAATCTGGTGATTTACTCAATAATTAACATAGACACTAATTTGATGCAAATTATTAACAAATCGTTACTGTTTTACACGCTCACAATTACAAAAAATTGTAAGAAACTGTTTCAAGATTTTTTTTTCTTCTTGAATGGCTATTTTTGCTCGTGTTTTTTTTGTTAGAATAATGATATTTGTGTAACTATTTTACGATAATTTTGTTTGACAACCTTTTTTTACTCTCTTCTAACTAGTTAAAAACAATATAGTAATAAATAATGAAGAGAAATTATGAGTCGAGTGGAAGAGATTAGACTCTTATGATATGAAAAATCAAAGTTCATATTTTGACTAGAAAAGATATTTAGAAGGAAAGTGATACATAGACCATCTTAGATGGCATGTACTACTTGTACACCCACACACAATTGTGACATGTGTGTCATGTGGTCCACTCACACAAAAAAACTCATATTTATTGTCTTTCACACACTCTCACTTAGAGTGGTACATTATGTCAATGAAGAAAAGGTTGTCCATAAAACATCCTATTTAGAATGCATAACAATGAAGCTGTGTATTGAATATGTTTATTTTAACTTTTCCCTAATGTTGTACTATTTCTATCTCTTTGGACCCTCTAAAGAATTTTTCACGTCTTTTTTGTAGGACATAAATCTGTGTAATAACGTCATTTGGCCCCTATGTCCATGATTCCAATCAAATTCAAAGAGATAATGAACATAGACACTAATATCGTGCAAAAAATTGACACACCATTACTGTTTTACATGCTGCCATTGCCAACAAATTGTCACATGTGACTTTGTTTTCTTGAATAAGTATTTTTGATCATACATTTTTTGTTATAGATTTGGATATTTACTCTAAAAACATGTGTATGTTCTCACTCGGACCTGTATTTTCTATATTAACTGATCTCCACCATTGATTTGAGATTAATTGGCTTAGATCACATCTTCATCAAACTATATCTTTTTCTTTTTTTTAACAAGACATCAAACTATTTTTCAATTATCCACATATTTGAGACAGGACAACTAAAATTAATTATTGCATCACACATTTATTGCATGGAATCCAAATTTGTCCTAACTTGTTGACTTGATTTTTGGTGACAAAGTTCAACAATCCTCTTTCTTCCACAATAGACGCCAATAATGGATGATAGATTTTAGGGCCTGTTTGATCGGGGTTTATTAGGAGGATATGGTTGTTGGATTGAAAAGTTGAACACTAATGTGTGAGATTAATAGCAATTTAGAATGGAGAAGAATATTATTTTGAGTTATTCTTGCATGAACTCTCACCCAACACATCATTCTTACACACAACCAATAAAAATATGACACATGTTATTAACTTTAAAAAATGTGTGATTTTAATTAAGGAAATGGAAACATAAATGGTGGTGGGTGGTTCTTGTCGGTTAAAGAAAGTGGAAAAAGGAGAGAGAAATATTAAAAATAATAAGAAAAAATTATGATATTAATTCTTTTTATTATTTTAATGAGGTGTTTGATTTTAAGTGATTGGGTGTAAAAATGATATGTTAGGTAAGAGTTCACCTAAGAATTTCTCTATTATTTTACAAGTGCAATAACCATTTATATAGAATAGGTTATTGCTAACTAACTTATGATCAAGTTAATCTCTAATTAACTCAATCTTATTTAAGTACTTCTGACTCATGTAACTAAACTGTAACAAACTTGTGCTAAACTTGTGCTAATCTTTAGTGTATATAACAACACAACTATGCTCTAGAGTAGTGAACCACCACATCCTCTATGTTGCATCATCTATGGTGATCCTCTAAGGCTCATCCTCTGTGGTGATTCTCTGGTGTGATCCTTTGGGGTACATCCTCTGGTGCCTAGTTTAACCACAACTAACTAACAACCTATAGTTTGAATCATACAACCAATAACGAGAGGAGATATTTTTAATACTGTTTGGTTCAACCTTTTAATATGGGGAGGGAAGGGGAAATAAAGCATTTTTTTGTTATCTCTAAATTGGAGTTTTTGGGAGAGGATGCCAAAAAGTAACATTGTATTGACAAAATTACCCTCAAGTTTTTGTTAAAATCCTAGATTATCCTTTTTGAAATATTAAAATCATATTTATCCTTTTTAACATCAATTCAATTATTTTATCTGTTTAACATCAATTTTTTCGTTAACATGAAACATGGTACACTAAAGTTGTCCTGTCCAGTCTCTTATTTCTTAGCCGATCGAACGGACCCTATGGTCGGCCTAGAATTCACAATTATTTAGCGTTTAGAACAACAAAAATTCACACTCAAGTTTGCACAGAAACTACACATTAGAGTGGTTGGTGACCTGCAAGCGTGTGTTCAGTATTATACCACCGTGTTTTTCTTAATCTCAATATATTTTCATTACTTGATTGTTCAATCAGTGACTTACTATGTCAATGGCCGATAAAAGTTAACAGTAAGCAAACCATGTATACGGGGGGAAATTGCAATAAAGTAAAAACCAGAGCATTGTCTAGGTCAATGAAAATGAAATGAAACAGCTAATAGAACCTAGTTTGCAAAGTAAATGAGAAAAATGTTATACAGAGAAAATGGAAATAAACCCACATACAATCATTATACCAAGCACTATCTCAATCTTCCCACAAATGTGATATAGATTTCTCACTTTCCATCTACTTTAATCTAACTTCCTGTAAACTTACAACTTCTGCAATTTGTTTTGAAAAGATCTACACCAATACAGTACTCAAAATTTGCTTTGAATATTGACTGCAGAAAATCGATTAGTTACTTCTTAGCAAAGTTTATAATCATGGGATTTTGAGGGGTGATTTTGAAGCCTTGAAGAGCCTGCATTGCCATGGATGATTGCCCCTCATCTTCAAAATCTACAAAAGCAATACCTGGCTTTGCTTCAATCAAGCGCACTTCCTTAAAACCTGGGTATTGTTCGAAGAGCATTTCGAGCATCCTGCCGGTAGTTTCATAAGGCAAATTCTCTATGAACAAAATATTGTTGGGAGCAGCAGCCTCTTGGCCACCGGACCCTGGACGGAATGAGGCCTGCTGATATAAGAGTACATTTCGTGTGTTAGTTGCATGCAAATTGTAATATCAAAATAAGAGCACGAAATTCAACATTACTATCATAACCATGAGTTAAATTGAAACATATTGACAAAAATAATCATTCTTTACTTGTTTCTTAAGTGCTCACGAGACTAATGATGCAAACATTGACCCGATGACCCAATTTTAGTGTTGTGAATTGCAGATTGCGGAAAATAGCAGTTTGTTCAAACTCGGCTACACAACAATGCTATGGCATAGCACCTCCATAACTGCTATTTCACAATATCACATACTAAATAGCATATCGCGGAACAAGAGTGATTTGTTCAAATTCTGCTATGCAATAGCACTACTGTAGCCGTTATTTAATAACGTTGGAAAATTTGTTAAAGGAGAGGGAGAATATGCTATAACAGAAGTAGTAAACTCTTTGCAATCGAGAGGCACAGTTTTTGCTGGAGAGAAAATCAGGAATAATAATCAACATAGATTAAAGGAACTTACTGTTGAGCCACCATTACTTGCACCATGTGTTCCACCATTAGGCACGGCAGATTGTTTTGATTCATCAGCATACCTCTTTTTCTCAGCTGTACAGACGAAATAAAGTAAAACAAAGTTAAACAATTAGAAAAATACTGCCAATTCAATAAAGAAACCAACAATGATTCTCAAGCAACAAGATCAGAAAATGATGATGGGAGGCATACTTAAGGATTTGTTTGGTAGTTTAGGAGGGGAGGGGAGTGCGGGTAAAAGGAAGGAGGAAAGAGAAATGGATGAAAAGTTGGCCCCTAAGTTGAATGAGGGAGTGTATTTTTCTTCATACTACAAAATCCCCCATATTTGGGGGAACTCAAGAAATGTATTGGAGGAAGGTTTTGGAGGACTTAAATAAATTCTTCAAATCCAATCAATGTTGTTATAACGTCAAAATTAAGAATATATTAATCAGAAGCATTTATTTATCATTCTCTACAAAAATACTCTTTCAAAAAATGTGAAAGATTTTTCTCTTTTTCCCTCTACTCCCCTCTCCCCAAAGCCCTCCACTACAAACTCGCAACAAGAGCCTAAGATCCTTAAACTATATAGTATATACAGCTTAACAGTTTATGTCTGGAGTTTGAAGTTTAGATATTGTTCTCCTAAAAATGTTCAATATGAGCCATCATAATACTAATAAATCATGTACACTAAATAGATAGCCTGGTTTTCTATGTTGTGTGGGAGGGGACATGGGGTGGATTTTTCTTACGTGGGTGGAGAAGAAACTGATGATGAAACACATGCACCATATTGCAAAATAATGAATTTATAATCGCAACCGCGTCATTTTGACTACTAGTGGGTTAACTTCACATTAAACAGTAACCTTATAACAGAATATTGCAATCTCAATATCTTAGGCCAATGAAATCCAGTGATGGTAGGTAAGGTTGGGCACAGTTCAGTTCACCAAAAAAACCAACCAGACTGAACCAAACCAGATATATGGTTCAGTTGAACTGAACCAAGTTAGTTTCATATTTGACGCACTGAGCAGAACTAGTTCTTTGGTATGAAGAACTTGGTTTACCAGACCAGACCTTATGATAAGCTAGCTCAAAAAGCTTGGTCAACCGCATTTAAAAAAATTTGAGATGAGGTGTAGGTCTGTAGGATAAAACTCAAAAATCTCTACTCAACAAATTATGAGACAAAGACAATTTGCCCCTCCCCTCCCGTCTTTCTCACACACTCACACAAACACATATATTATGCACATGTGTATATATTACACTAAAAACTAAAATAAAATGAGAAATAATAACTGAACACAAAAATATTGACACAAATATGACATCAGGGGTAATTTTGTAATTTCTGTCAAAGTTCAATGGTGTAATTGTGTGTCACTGGGTTCTCTCTCCACCATAACAGATCTCCTCCACTCACCGACGACTGAGTTCAAAAGGGGGTAACTGATGCGCGTGGTGGTGGTGAGGACGGTTTGGTGGTGCAGAGGAGAGAGTGACAGGGAAGAGGGAGAGGAGAGAGTGTTTGCAGATGAGAGAGAGGAGAGAGTGTTGTACTGTGAGATGATGAAATGAAAAGGGGTATAAATGAACAGAGTAAAATATGGTGGGGTCGTATTTGTGTCTGTTTTTGTGTCAAGTTATCATTTCTCAAATAAAATACACACATGTTCATCGAAAAATTAATGTTTAGTACAAAAGGATATTGTAGTAAGTTTTACACAACTATACTTTGTCATGTATTAACCACCAAGCAATACATGACACACAATTGTCTTGTAAGTTGTGACTATTTGTTCTGTACTATTCTGCTTGTGTAGTATCATAGTGTGCCTGAAATGCATCCTATGGTTTTTTTGGGAGTTAGGTAGAGACAGGAAAGGAAGATAGCTCCCCACCTTGGTTTGGGGTTTATGTTTCTTCATAGGACTAAAATCCCCAACATGGAGGAACTCAGACATGAATTGAGAGAAGACTTGGAAATGTTTTGGATAATTTTAAAAGTTATCCATATACTTTCCCTCTTCTTCTATTACTCTCAATAAAGAAAACACCACTCATAAGCCTTCTAGACTGCTCCCTCCCAAACAAGGCGGGGTATTCCCCCTGGTCTCCCCCCAAAGCTCTCACCTCCCTATATCTCCTAACTTGCAAACAAAGACTAAAGGAACATTATAAATTTCCTAATATTTTCTATCATTTTTGGATCTAATGAATGACTAGTATTGGAATGCTAAAATCTTACATTATATATCATCGTTCAGTCATTGCAAACAGACATTACCACTTCAGAAGGACAAATGGTAATGGTAGATTTAATGTGCAACCAAAAAAATAATTCAAAGAGTGAGGATGATTATGGTTTGCAAGGAAAAAATAAATGACTGTTCTTCACCTTTCTCCTCTTGTTTCTTTTTCTTTTCCCTTGGAACAAAGCTTCCCTCTTCTTTAGCAATACAATCTGACTTTGTTTTTGCATATTGAATTCTCTGCACAAATTATTTTTTTTAATAAAAAAGCTTTAAGAAGCATATCATTGATGGAAAAATAGACAGATCAAAATACCAAGTAACTTCATAGGAAAACAAGGAAAAAGTAAAGAAGATGAAATATATAACCCACGTCTTTCATTCTCATTCTTGATAATGAACATACTGCCTACAGGTGTTCGGACCAAAGAAAGCTAAATATGATATTTAATTAAGAATTCTTACAAGATATTAATAATCATACACTGCATACAGAACAATACATGTTCGGACCAAAGAAAATTAAACCATAATGCTTAACTTAAGAATTCTTACAAGCAGCTATATTTGGGCATGATTAAACAGAATTCATGATGTACAATGGACAATTAAGAGAAGTTACAAGATTCAAAATTAAACACTGTAAGATAACTTGAGCAGGCAACAAGAAAAAAGTGATACAACACAATAGGTTTATGATAACTGTACAGAAAATAACAGGTATGGGCAGTATAACTTCAATACCATAGGTTTTTCATAAAATGGGAAGTTTTGCATCTGTCGGACTGCATTACTGGCAGCAGTTACTTCACTAAAACAAACCCATGCCTGTCCTCGAAGCTTAGGTGTCTTTAGAGCAATAATGTCCAAAATCCTTCCATATTGAGAGAATAAGCAATACAGAGATCTCTTTAGCTCTGCCACAAAGACAACAAATAGAACATAAATCATAATGCTAAATTGTCATAGTGTCAACATCAAAGCTGTTCATTTAATTTGATAAACATAAAAAGAAACCCCCAAGACCAGCAAAACAAAATCCAAATACAATATCCCCCCGAAATGGAAAATCAAGAGCAATCACCATACCAGTCCACTATATATATGGGCACCGAGTCCTCTATCACACGTCAAGATTAGCATTGTTTAATAAAAGCGTGTAAGACATTAATCTTGACATATCTCAATGATATACAAGTTACAACAACAACCAAGCCGTATCCCACCCAGTGGGGTCGGCTACATAAATCAAACAAAACCATAGTGTTCTACCAAAAACCATGTCTTTCTCCAACTCATTGATCTCTAGACCCTTCTTGATAGTTTCTCTAATAGTTTTTCTAGGTCTTCCCCTACCTCTAGTGATTTGACTTCCCACTATCTAATCCACTCTCCTTACTACAGCATCCACAGGTCTTCTCTCAACATGCCTAAACCACCTAAGTCTAGTTTCTTCCATCTTTTCTACTATAGGTGCTACCCCAACTTTCTCTAATGTTGTCATTTCTAATTCTATCCAGTCTAGTCTTACCACAAATCCAACGCAACATCCTCATCTCTGCTACGCTTAATTTATTTTCGTGTTGGTTCTTTACCGCCCAACACTCTGTCCCGTACATATATCAATGATATATCAAATAATTCTTAGATTTAGTAAAATTTATACATAAGGTCTAATATGATATAAACTTCCATCCAACATTGAATTTGGTAATACATATATCCAGTAAAAAGTTATTCAACGATATAACAGTACCAATGTATTACACCGATATACTCCCTATATATAGGATCTGTTATGTCATCGTATAACTTTTTACCAGATATAGGATACCTGTATCACAAAACTCACAGTTGAAGTGACAGTATATATATCAAGTTACTCGAAGAGTAACTTTGAGCAGGGTTACTCTGCTGAATAACTCAATATAAACCCTTAATTTCATCAATTCAACCGTCAAATTAAAGTTACTTATTAACTACATCATCGCCACAATTTTCATAAATTTTTTAAAACCATGCGAGACTTCATAAAATAAGTTAGAATAGACACATAATAAGCTTTTCAAAAACATAAGTTAATAATATCCACTATTAAATAAGTACACTGTACATAGCTACAAATTTCTAATTTATATAAAACTTTGTGTGCTTCATCATTAATATAATCAACAATCGGATTGACGATTCGATGTTTATAAAGAGTTATTAAGAAGAGTAACTCTGATCAGAGTTACTCTTAAAGTAACTTAATCCCATTTCTCATACGAAAAATTGGCTTATTTTTTAGCTTACGAAAAATAGTTTATGCAAATAAATAAACTTTTATGTTAATTCATAAGTTTTCACTCACTAACTAAAATTGTATCTTCATAAACTGTTCTTTCATAAACTACCTTGACAAGCTTATGAATAATACATAAAAGCTTATTTATTTGCATAAGCTCAAAAATAAGTCAATCCAAACAAGCCCATTGTCCAACTGAGAAATGCCCAGTTCAATTAAACTAAATTTTCCAACATATTAACCCAAAAACATTAAGTATAAAAAACACGATAATCACTAACACTAATCCTAACACAAATCCAAAACTACCCTAATAATTCAACAAAAATTCAAACCCAGTTAAATTTTTTAACCATAACTCTCAAGCAACCTAATTTTACCCTAAAAAAACTTCAAAAAAATACCAAGAACCGTTGTAACCTAAAAAAGTTCAATAAACGCAGAAAAAAGTAGTAAAAAAACAAAATTGAAGTAGAAAAGTAAGAAAAAAATGGGAATGTAAATGGTTTTGAAGAAAGTTACCATCTTTCTTGATCTTTTCATTGAGATTCTTAACGTAAATGGTTTGATTTGGAGGTATATCCCCTGAAAGCATCCTCTCTGGTTTGGTTCTGATGGAAACAACGATGAACGTTTAAGCCCTAGCTCGATAGTCGAGACTCGAGAGTGTTACAGAGTTTGTTTTTGGGCTTTTTTTCATTGAAGTTCATGTTTTATAACATGGGCTTGGCCCATGTTTTAGGATGCTACTATTACCACCAACTACTTGTTCTCTAAGTACATCTCTCGGTACGGAAAAGACTGCAGAGACATTTGGTTAGAGGTGTTAGTGATCGGTTTAAGTTAGTTTTAAAATAAAAAATTATTTGATATAAATATTGAAAAATGCGTGGTTTGGTTTAGTTTGAATGACTCGTTTTAAAAAAATATGATATGATTTGACCTGATTTAATGTGGTTTAATTTTTAACAATTTCTGGATATTGAAATTAGAATTGTAAAATTTTCTACTAATATTAAAAGGAAAAATTCTCTTGAAACTTGTGAGATCAACATTTTAAAAATGTAAAAAATTCTTTTTTAACAATATAAACTTTACTTTTTTCATGTCCTTAACAATTGTTCTAAAGACACTAAAAAAAAAATGACAATAGTTAACATAGCCCTATTAAAATAATTAACACCATAAACAAAAATGACTAATTATGTTTGAAATAGTAAAACAATAGATTAAAATAAAATAATAAGAATAAATAAAATAAATTATTAAAAACAAACAATAAATTAATCCAATATGTCATGCTAATAGAAAAAAGTATTAAAAAATATTTTTGCGGTTTGGTTCGATTTTTGAAAAATGAATCCAAATTTCAAGCAGTTTTCACAAAAGAGCATCCAAACACATATAATAATATTTAGTTATGTGCAATTTTTTTTATTTTTTAATCGAATTGCAGTTTTAATTTGAAATAAACGCCCATGTGTGGGACTTTATAAGCATTTATAATTAAGGTCAAATGTGATCAATGATTTATCGATTTGATATGAATTGAATATATATGTCGTGTCAATACGTAAAATTTGATTTATAAATGTATATGAAATTATCTATCTATTTGTTTAAAAAATTTCTTTGAATTCCAAGCTTGAGTTGTTCATAGGGCCAGGATTATGAGTGTGTGGTGAAGTATCTAGCAAAACTTTTCGCTCACTATTAAGTCCCGGTTTGAATTGACTTATTTTATGTTTATGTGAGCTTACCTACTAACATAAGCATTTATAAAAGTGTTTGGGTAAATCGATAATAATAACTTATTGGAATAAGATTCTTATGCATACAGTTATGAGCTTAACAAGAAGCTTTTGAACAATTGGGAGGCTCTTCGATTCCTAGTTATTTTAATATTTTATAATTGGTTATTAATCACACATCTAAACACTTCAATTCAATTCATGAAACACTTGTTGGTGTACATAACTACATTTTCAAACATAAAGAACTTACTGAGTATAAGAGCTTATGAAGTAAATTATCGTGCTATAAGTAATTGTATTCAATTTATTTTCAGCTCAAACTTGTTCATTTCATTCTCAATTATATATACTTTCCTCTACTTAAGTTTTCATTACTGAATCAATTTTACAAACACTCTCTCTCAAGGCTTCTCTCTCTCTCTCTCACACACACCAAACTCTTGATTAAAAACTTTTTCGAGGATCACTTGTTGGATTTGAGATCTAGGTTGATAATGTGTTATAGGTTTTTGTAAGAATTGGTTTCTCTCAAGGACCTTGATAGGTTATTAAGGATATAAGTCAAAAATATATACTTTTCACGTTATGAAGAAGTGCAAGAAAGTTTGAGATTCTAAGACTTTGGAAGATACAGTTTCAAGAATATTTGAAGATTGAAGGTTTTAGACTTGAAGTGGTTACTTACCATAGAAGATTTAGGATCACATGGATTTGTAAATCGAGGGAATCTCAGTTATTGACTCTGTAATTTCAACAAGATAATAGTGGAAGATTGTAGAATTTCAACGAAGAGTGGGTGTACCCCATAGAGGGCAGTTGTGGGAATCACTATAAACACTAGTATTTTCTCTTCCTTTCTCTTTAATTTCTTCAATTTAAAATTTGATACATGATAATTGTTGATTAGGTTAATTACTCTACATGTTAAGTGATTGAATTTTTTTAAACCTAAGTTTGTAGGAATATTTTGTGAACTAATTTGATAATTCAATCACTTATCATATTTGAAATTAACTTGTATATAATTCCATTGTAGATTAAATCTTGTGGTTTTCTTTGTTAGCATATTAATTTAAGTTTATGTTTGATTTGAGATTGACATTGATAATGTAACTATTTGTTTATTAAGGTTACTTGATCTATAATAATTCAATTGTGAGTCTCTTGTTTAACATTAAATTCGTATAATAACACATTGTTTAGTTAGTTTATCTATATTGCAATTATATTGTTTCCAATAGTCAAGTGAATACGTGCATTTTTATGTTTTTTTTTAAAACCACGTATATAAATTACAAAAATAAATATGTCCCCGTATTAATATATGAGTAAATATATAGACGCGTGTATAAACATAAAAAAAAAAATTAGGTGTTTGTATTAATATATAAGTAAAAATATACAATGAGCCGATAAAAAAAAATTAAAAAAAGAAAGTATTGGGCCTGAACTGGTGTGGCACCTGCCACACCATGCCTCGTTCAGGTCCTTCCCTGAACGTGGGACACTTTGGAACTCTTCATGAAGGTGTTGATGACAAAATACTGGCAAGTGCTCTAGTGTGTCAACCAGTAGCAATATTTATAAAAGTTCATCTCCACAAGAATTGTGAAATTTCTACTCAACATTAATATATATTGTTAATATGATGTGTAAATTGAGGGGTTTTACACAAGGCATAAATTTTGTTTAGAGAAAAGAAATAGAAGTGAATAAGATTACGGTAGGAAGAATGATTAGTTTATTTCGATTGCCATCATTGAATTGTTTGGTAACTACAAACTATGAAGACAATGTTATTGATTACTTGATTTTAATACAGTTGAAGAAAATAGCTCGGCCAATTTCTTGGTCACTAACTCTTTTCAATGGTTAGTGCTCCCTAATGTCTTAGGCGAGCTGTTAACAAGAAATTATATAGGATTTCTAGTCATCTTTCAGAGTCAATTTGGAATGTAAGTAGTTAGTTTTATGACATTTTAGTCAAGAGTCGAGAAGAAAGTCATGAAAATACAAGAACAGAGAAGCAAAAGGAAAATAAGGACAAGGCCACCCTCGCACACTGGTTTGCGTCGCGAGCTGACTAGCTGCGTTTGGGAGCACCTGAAGAAATGATCATATTTGTTCTTGCACAGGATCGCGTTGTGGACAATCAAGGTCGCGTCACGAGAATGGAGGGGAAAAACAGTCATTACAAGCTCTACTCATTGACATCAAACCAATCTGTATCTCCAATCCATTAAATCCTATAGTTAATCTTCTTATTATTGTATCATATTGACATATTCCACTTCTGTATTAGTTCCTCAACTATTAATAAAATGATGTTCTTTTTTTATTAATAAAATTGTTTGAATTACATTATCATTTCAAAACAAATTTAAACCTCCCAAAAAATTTATTCCTTCTCTCTACACATTACTTAATGCCTCAAAATAACTTAAGGAGCCAAACTTTCCATTTAACAAATAATACAAGCATTGAGATTCTCTTCCATGCTTTGAAAATGGTGATATGCGGGCATGTTAGAATAATATGTCTGGTAAGCTTTCACCATCTCTAAAAGAGGGGCACGAACAAGCTTTTTCTTCTTCTTTCTTCTTCTCTTCTTTTTCCTTTTTCTTTTTCTCTGTGTTAGCCCTCCGGTTCGGTTAGGATATAAGTTAAGCATGTCAAAGGATTGTACCATCCAAGAATCGAATTCATTATTCTCTTCTTTATTGTCTAGTTCCTCCTTAATTTCAATCAGATGTGAATTTTCTTGCTGAAGCGCCTTCGCATAAGTACTGAGTTGTTCGCCCATACTACTACCAATATCAGTACTGGCCAAATGTGATGAAGGTGAATGGAAGTCAATAGTTACGGAATCTTCATCGGGTAGACTAGTAGTATGTTGGTTATCTACGAAATCTTCATCTGAGAGACTAGTAGTATTTTCGTTATGTACGAAATCAACATCCATAGGAGAGAGTGAATAGCGAAGAACAATAATTAGGTAGCTGAAACCAGCTCCAAGAATGAACAAGGGCAGTTTAATCTTCGCGAGTTGGACAATTAGACATCCAAGGAAAAAGTAAAGAAGATCGAATTCAAATCCACACTCAGTCTGCGTCGACAAACTAAGTGACATGATAGCAAAGGAAGCACAAGAAATGAGGCTATAGGCATCTGGTTTTCCATTCACCACTTTATCAAAGAAAAATGAATATAACGAAGTGATTGTTAATACCAAATATGTTGTGTGTGCTTTGAAACGAAGACTTCTTGAGGGTTGCCACATTTTTGCAAATAAAATCAGTAGGCTGATAGTGAAGCTGAAAATGCTGTAAAGGAAAATCTTCAAGAAATTCCAATCTCCAAAGAGATAATTGAAGGAAGAGCTGAGAGCATAACAGAATAGTCCAACAATAGATGAAGCAAAGCCCACAAATCTCCAAATTTGAACAACAATGGACATCATTTTGTCTCAAGTTTGTAAAAATTGATTTCACCAATATTGGGTGAGAATGAGAGCAACCTTTTATAATTAGGGTGTGAGATGCTACTGTTACTATCTCACACAAAGGTCTAACGATTTTTCCAATGAGTTACGTGGAAAGTTCTAACCTAAATACCCGTCAACGATGGTCCTACTACCTTGGTCCTAATAGGCTACTACGGTGCAAGAATTTCAACAAAGAATTTTTCACATGCTTCATGCGTTTCCGTTTGGTGTACTTTAAAAATATAGTTTTGAATGTATTGATGTGTAAATGTCTTTGATATTGGCCACACTTTCAATTTACACTGTTTGTGTAAATGAAAGAGCCTTTATATGATTTTTAGTGAGTTCATCAAAATGAAATGAGTCAATATTAGTGGCGTGGTTTAGTGAGACATGACTAGTGAAATACAATTAGAAGTGATTTGGTTTAGTTGCAAAACTAAATGACTTTTTTTGAGATGTGTTGCATTAGTGATTAGGAGTTTCGGCATTTCAAAGAGTAATATTGCTCCGATTGTTAGTGAGTTCTACTCCATGTTGATGGATGAAATTTCTTTTATTTGTTTGCCCTCTAAAAAAGTAATGTATGCGAATCAATATTAGTGACATAATTAATTAATTAATTAATTATTTTATTTGGGATGTGTTTGAGTGAAAAATATGAACTGTTATAAAAGATGAGATAGGGATTCAAGGTATCATTTTGATATCCCTTTTGATGAGAAGAAGTGTAGCCACCATTGACACTCCCTGCAGCTATCCATAGACATGATGCGCAAAGAATTGCAAAAAGAAAGTAATAAGAAGAAGATAGAAAACACAGAGATTCAGTGAGAATCTGGGAGAAAGAGAATGAGAACGAAAAGAATCTGATTTAGTTATGAATCAAGAAAACATAACTCAATTTTGAGAAAACAGAAGAAAGAAGAACGAAGAAAAAATATATGAGCTTTGTGGAGTTAAAAACAAATGCAGCAATCATGACAGAGCCCTATTACAGGGCTCTGATACCATGTGAAAATTGGAAGATAAACTCTATTGATGACGAGAAAAAGCTTGACGAAGGAGAAAAGTTTATTCTCATTTTCATGTCTCACGCAAAAAATTGATCGTACAAGTAGTATAGAAAGACTACATATAGCATTTGTATCTCTATAACTCTCAACTAACTCTAGTTACTTCTCTAACTAACTATGATTGGAAAACAGTTACAAGGGGTTAACTTGCCGTGCAAGTTACCTAATTAACTCTTTTTTTTTTGTGGTGTCTAAGGTTTGAACCCCAGACCTTGTATATATTATGCACTGTCCTTACCAACTGAGCTAAACTTACGGGGACTAAATAACTCTTGTTTATACTAACGTTATCATATAAATCACTTAAAAAATTGCAATAGTTATTTCATGCGTGTTTCTCTTTCCATTGCAGTTGTTTATTTCATGCGTGCTTCTGTTTCCAAATGATAAGTTTTCACCTCCATTACATTAAAACTCAAATTTTGTGAAAAGGCGACAAATAACAGTGTACACATTTTGAGAAATAATAATGTAATAAGTTTATTTTACCCAAAAATAATAGTTTACAAAAATTTCATTGCTTGATATTGTATCAAATTTAATCTGATAACCTTTTGAGAAAATTATCAATGCATATTTTGGACGACCTTGAACGGATATTTGTGTTTTTTTAATTTGAATTTCTAAACCTATTAAATTTATTGTTTTTATAATTAAAAAAAAAACTTGTTAATAAGTGAATGATATCGACAGCTCAAAAGGACAATCGATTATCGAGTTAAGGTTTGTTAGCAGGCTTCCCCTTTGTTTAGTGGACTTCTCTATTGAGACAGGGCCTTTTGTTAGCCCAATTCTGTTAGCCCAATTTTCTAAGAATCTACACTATCTGTAATTGTATATAACTTTATTACTCAATGAGAATCAGTGAGAGTGTGGTCTTTCATCTTTTATCCTTAACAAGGTCACAGTGATTAATGTGTAAAGGTATTAGTTTTCGAGTAATATACATTGAATGTTGTCTCTTTACTTTAGAGATTAAGTTACATATAAGAGTTGTGATAAGGTTAGTCATAGTGAAAATTACCTTCATTTTGAACGGTATTGATGAGTTGGTGATGAATTAGTATAAAATCCTTCTATGTAATTTGGATTAATTAATATTTTTATATAAATTGGATGAAATGAAACTCTTAAAAGCTAATCGGGAATTAACTTAGAACCAAATAATAGTTTATGATAAACGGTATTTTAGCCTATATTTATAAATAAAAAACACTATATAGTACACTTTTTTTACATGATTAATACAATTTTTATTATTGATGTATTTATTACAAATTTAAAATAACAGTCAAATGACAATTCTTTTACATTATACTAAATTGAATTTTTTTCTTTTGCTAAATTAAGGGAATCTTTCCACGAAACTACATAGACGTAATTGTAATTTGATTAAGGAATTAATCTCTCTCAACATATGGTTGACACATGATGAATTCTTGACAAAAAATTGCATAGACTAATGTATAATTTATTTATGGGATTAATCGTCTTGCTCAAAATAACATTAAAAATGTTGAAAATTATAATAGAAAAAATAATTAGCGTGTCAGCGAAACCGTAAAATGACATAAAGTCCGACAATAATTTTTTTAAAATGACTTATAATTCAGAATAATTTTTTAGCAATTATATTGCGTAACATAACACAAGATATTTTCAATTAAAATTCTTGTATTTATTATTTCATACTACCTTTTACAAAGGCAACGTTTGTAGATAGACTTTTACGAACATATTCCTAAAGTACTATGTTGCATGGAGGTGAGAAACCCATCACAACAACATTTACTTCCTTCACACTCTCCATGATAGCCACTTTTTGCACACAAATTGCAACAGTCAGAATCACTTCCTGGACATCCCGCAAAGCTGGAGCAAACTCTATTGAAACTATTTATCAAATCATTTACTCTTTCCCCTGCTAATCAAAATTTAGTCATTATAAATCATATATGCATCAAAATTATAAAAATGATAAGTTTCATCAAAAGAGGTTATATTTCATAACTAGAACAAGCATTATCAATGTTGGTTGACGAATCTATAATTCTACTGGATATGACACAATAAATTATATAAAAAAATGTTTCATATTTTCTAGATAATTCGATATAATTTTAGTTAAAATAATAAAAATTTGATAAAATTAATAAATATAAATGACATTTTTTTTTTTACAGCAAATGACATATTTCTAAAATATATCAAATCTAAAATAAACTTGGAGCTACGAACCCAAGAAGCATAAAGTAAGAAAATTTTGACATGTCAAACACATTATATATACATGTTGAATGGCAAACCGAACATATTGTAGATTTTCAGAACAATGGATTCTTAAGACGAAAAGGATTTTGTATTTTAAACACGATTTTAGACGTTATCATTATATGCTTGTTTTTGTAAAATAACTTAACTAAGTTAGGAAGTTGGTTTGTTACCTGAAGCTATGATCGAAGCAATGCACATAATTGCAAAAATAAAACTGAGACTCTTGATATTGGTTGCCATTTTACTTTGAAAGGTTGATTATCAAGTTCTTACAATAGGCTATTTAAGATGGTTAGAGAAGTTAATTGAATGAATTTTTTTATTACCATAGTCAATTCCATGAATTAAGATTAAGAAATTGGTCTAACTTATAAGGATTGCATTTCAAAACATGTTGAAAATGACAAGGATTCAAAGAAAATATAGTCAGTCAAAGAACAAAATATTAAAGTAATTTTTTTTACTAATTTTGATATGGAAAACACAATAAAATTAATCAAATATATGTTAAAGAACTTTAAAAAGTGATTTATTTTAAAATCTGTAAATAACGGATACATTGTACCTATAAGACCATCCGCATCAGAATTCCTCCATTTGAGATGTATAAATAGGTCACATATGAATTATACACACATCATTCTTTATAATTTTTTGATATTAATACTAAATCAATTTCTCGAACCCAACACCTCAAAAAACTTATCAAATGATTCTCACTAATAAATGTTATATCATTACATTTCAACAATAATCATTTATTTTTTAATATAATTAATTAAGTGAGACTCGTAAAAAAGTGAGGAGAGAGTGCTTATATAGTCATCGTTCTCTATAACCACCCAACCAAACAATTGGATTGCAGTGGTAAATAAGTTTCACCGAAGAACAAATTGTTTGAGAGAACCCGAGTTCGAACAATTCTTGGCTAGGCTATATTTACGTCACGATCGAACTCTGGAATATTATGACCACTTTATATGAGAATCGAAGGGTTAACAAAAAAAATCTCTATAAACACCCAAATTTCAACTTCACAATATGAGGTTGATGTAGTATTTTTACACAATCAAAAGTAAGTATTATATGTATCGTCTCCTCAGGGACTAGTGCGATATCATGGACTGTTCGACACCAAATATCATTCTAAGTTAAAAGAGTAGTTGTTTGTTTGTTTATAACTAAATTAACTATGTTGCGAGAATAAAAGTTGAGATTAATAAGGCGTGAAACTTGTTAGGATTAGAGTTCCTCGATCAAGCGTTACATGTAACCTAATGATCATATACAGATTATAGTTTTTCTTTGATATTATCA
>Ga0315913_1000197_pt1 | contig 44061 bp, 24 predicted proteins | sample MpolsnodulesMG_FD_207736 | JGI IMG/M metagenome (GOLD analysis project Ga0315913, IMG submission 207736) | Medicago polymorpha root nodule microbial communities from Los Angeles, California, United States - small nodules | ecosystem: Host-associated > Plants > Roots > Nodule | place: USA...
AAAACCCTCCCTATTCTTCAACAACCCACCCATTTCCATCACCTCCCCCTTTTTCAACCCCCCTTCCACACTTCACACCCTCCCCAGCAGGATCATTGGTAATATAACTTCTACTTCATTAACGTTTCATTTTATGCAAGAAATTTTAGTTTCTTTGATGCATGCAATTTGGCCATTGTTGTATTTACAATCATTCTTTTTCTTGTTTCTTTCTTTCTTGCTGTATTGAAAATGTGAAAATTGAAATACTGAAAATTTGTGCTTATTTTGTTTCACCTGAATTCAGTTAAGGCTAAACCACAAGAACCTGAAGTTGCTGTAGCTACTGATTCATTCACACAATTCAAGCATCTTCTTTTGCCTATTACTGATAGAAAACCCTATCTCTCTGAGGGAACTAAACAGGTCATTCTATTTTCTTTTCAATTAATTTGGAATATGGTTGAAATTTTAATTTTTGTTATATGCTATGTGAAATTATTTGTTACTGATACAGACCTTGACTTAGGACTTGTTTGGATTGACTTATTGAGCATAAGCGCTTGTGAGACTGTTTGGGAGGACTTACGTAAACAGCTTATGACATTGTTCATAAGCTGTTTTCAGCTTATTTTCACAAGCACCTGTGAGACTGTCCAAGATAGCTTATGAAAATCAATTTAATTTATTTTATCTTTTCGTAAAGAATAACTTATATATAACCAAGTACTTACACTACAAGCTGCAAATAAGTACAGGGCGTTAATTTTGTGCATTTTTTCACCAAAAAACACTGACTTGTGGTTGTGGCTATTCTTATAATTATCTTTTTGTCAGGCTATAGCGACCACCATTGCCTTAGCTAAAAAGTATGGAGCTGATATTACAGTTGTAGGTATGTTAGTGTGATTGTGTGAGTGTGTATGCCTCTTGTTGATGTTATGAATTTTTACTGGGGTTCTTGTATGAATCTGTGATGGAAAATCTTTATATGCTTTGCAGTTATTGATGAACAGCAGAAGGAGGCACTGCCTGAGCATGAGACCCAACTATCCAGCATCCGTTGGCATTTATCTGAAGGTTTGTATATTTTTTGAGTTTTTTTGTTTGGATTTGGCTCTTCTAAAGCGAGTTAACTGTTGAGAGTAAACTAGTAAAGTGAAAAGAAGCCGATGATTGATATTTTAAGATACTTGTGATTGTTATGTATTTGGAGGCAATATCAGCCATTGATTTATTGATCAATGGTTGATATTACTCACTTTAGAGGAACTGAGTCCTTTTTTTGTTGGGGTTCTAGAAGATACATTACGAAAAATATGTTGTATGTTGTTTCATTTGGTGAGCATTGTCTTAGAATGCTTTTGAGTTGTAAGTTTGTTGTGTATTTTAGTTCAACTACTATTGATTTGTGGTGAAATTTGAGAGCGTGAATTTGCCTTAAAAGCCAAGCCAAGTGTGTGTTGGGTATTTTGAAAAGTCATGGTGTGACCGCAAAGTAGGTTGGTGCAGACAATTGGAGCTTTTGGGAAATTGCGGCGGGAGGGGACTGAAACATGAGGCAGAGGTGATGTGACCCATTGGGTTACCAAGCATGCGATAAAAGGATGTACACACAGTGAATTATAGGATATGTGGTCCTTTGTTTGGACCCATTGAAGTATTGATCCATGATAGACCACTTTTTTTTAATGTTAGATTAAATCATCCAACCAAATTTTATCATGGTCTAACCACACCAGACATAACCCATCGATTCTATCTCTCTCATTGCCTCTCTCATATCCCTCTACTTCTATGTTCTCCATGTCATCGAAGCACCATGTGCAAGGCTGAAGCAAGTTCCACCTGTTTTTTACAATGAGCAAATCCAAAACCCAAAGAAAGCCTACCATTACTAAGCAAGCATGTAAGGCAAAAAGAAAATGAAAAACCACAGTTGACAGCATCATTAATTTCTACGAGGAATGTGGCATCATTTGTAGGATTTTTTTTTTTTTGGCTTAATTTATGTAAATATTTTTGTTATTGGCACTTGAAATCAGCCACTTTGAAAGAGAAAGGAACTGTGAGAGAGAGCTGCAATGAAAGAGACAGAGTTGATGAGTCAAATTGGGTTTAGTAGGACTGTGATAAGGTTTGGTGGGATGTTCTAATCTGACAGTGTAAAAAGTGGTCTATCAAGGACCAATCTTTTTAAGGGTCCATTTTAGATGGGCCCTAGGATATGATATCTGGTGTATACACAAGTAGAATAACACAATACAACTTGTCAGAAAAAATAGAATATCACAATACATTGAGCCATGGCATAATTTTGTATTGGGTAAGAAGGGGATTTGAGTGAGTGAAGGGCAAAAGAGGACGAAGGAGGAAGGATGAGGGAGAGAAGGGCTACTTGGGGATGAATTTTATTAGGAAGAGATAAAATTTTATTTATTTTTCCTTTTTAAAAGGTTGGTATAGTTTATTGAGTAACAAATTTTAAGTGGTTTGTTTTGTGCAATCTAGTCCTTCATTTTGTAGCAAATCAAATGCCCTGGCAGTGTTGGGAGTGATGTGATGAGATTTATTTGTTTCACTTATTGTTTTTATCATTTTTAAGTGAACATTCATGGTATATAAGTTGGCTTAAGGCGTCAGAGTTGTTAACAATCATGATTTTTTGGTCATAATCTTTTGTATTTAATAATGAAAAATGCAGGTGGGTTGAAGGACTATAAATTGCTTGAGCGGCTTGGTGATGGGAGTAAGCCAACAGCAATAATTGGCGATGTTGCTGATGAACTTAATTTGGATTTGGTAGTTATTAGCATGGAAGCAATTCATACAAAGCATATAGATGCAAATTTGCTTGCTGAGTTCATTCCCTGTCCTGTCATGCTTTTGCCATTGTAGTTCGCATTTTGTAGACAGGGAATGAATTTTGTTTCATCTGCTGCAATTTGATGTTCAATGTTATCTAGTATATGCTACTCCAAAGTTTCAGGGAAATTTTGTTAAATATTGCATATGACTGTACTTGACTAAGGTTGAAACTTGAAAGTGTATGTGTGTGCTGAAGCATGACTAATATTTAGGCCTGGAAAGGAAATGAAGGGTTTGTAAGGAGAGGATTTGGATTCTTTCATGTGAGGTTGAGAGCTTTTCTGCTAGTACCAGACAATGTGGGCCTCCTATTTTAGGTTGTGTATAATTTTCTTCAAGATCATGATCACATTGTTCAAAACACTCATGTAGTCATGTTGGTTTGGTTATAGATCTGCCATTTTCTCACTTGAACAAGAGTCATAAATATCAATTGCGATTGCACTTTCTACTATATTGTAATCAATTTTGGTGAATGTAGTAATGACTTTGGATAAGTCCATTTTCTGTGTTTTCTATGAGGCCTACCGAATAAGTTTGGTCGTTTTGGTAACACAGCCGATGTTGGGGGGATCTCTATCAAGCATGTGTTTATCTTTTTTTTGGTCAAACCAAGCATGTTTTCATCAAGCATTAATATTATTTTTTTGAAGAATCAAGCATTAATTAATATTTAATATATGTTTCATGTGTGTGTTTTTTTTAGAGGTCATGTAATGTATTTTAATACACGAATTTTTCCCTTAAAAAAAATACACATGAATTGCTATACTATTTAATTTAATTATATTTTACGATTTGTACCAACCTTTTTAATATTATACTATTTAAATGGTGTCATATATCATTGAACTTGTGTGCAAACTAAATTCATTGTCATGATTTATAGATTTTTTTTTTTTTTTAGAATTTGACTAAATGATACATAAGTTTAACAAGTCATTTTGAACAAAATTTGACTTTTGTATTTTAAGAACAAAATTCGAATACCATCTAAAATGAACGGTTATTAATGTCATTGTTATTAATAAAATTTCTTCTTCTTCAATATTAAATATATATATCTATATCTGAAGAACCTAATTTTTATGAACATATTGATCATACAATCACTTTTGATTTCGCTAGAAGTGGAGGTAATTCTCACATGAGTATTGGTTTTGACACTAGTTTTAATAAAATTATCATTTGTTTCTCTTTTTTTATGTGTAATTTAAAACTACTAATAATATTGTAAATTAAAACCCATTCTTTATTTTGTTTTGATTCGTAACTGTAGATCCGAATGTATGGGTGAAAAGTCCAATATGTTGTTTTGTGCAAGTGACCGAAAGTAAAAAAATAAAACAAAATTCCGTTAAAAAATAATAAAAAGATAAAAAAAAAAAGTAAATCCGTAAAAGAGAGATGTAGAAGGAATAAAACACTTCATAACCTTCGTATAAATTCCTTAATTCACTCTCAAACCAAATTATTTTGTTTTGTTACGGAGATCAAACCCTGATTCCCAATCCAATGGCCATGAAAGCTTCCTCTCCCAATCCTCCCGCCGCCGCACCTTGGAGCCAGATTGTCGCCTCCACCGCTGCTTCCGCCGTACCTCATTCCTCGCCGTCACCACCACCTCCTTCCTCCAGCGTCGTCGACACTTTCGTCGTCACTGAGGCAGCGGACGACCTGGACAACACTTCCGGTGGTAAGAGACCTGTTTGGAGTAAACCCTCCAATGCTGCTGCTTCTTCGGTCATGGATGCTGACTCATGGCCTGCTTTATCTGATTCCGCCAAAGCTCCGGCGAAATCGCCTCCACCACCGCCATCTCCACCACAGGAATTGGTGAAACCTTCCTTGGATTTATCGACCTTGCCTCAATCGCAGGTATTTTTTCTCCCACTTTAGTTGCTTATTTATTACGTCAAAAAATAATAAGTAAATAATTAAATAGTTGCTTTATTTATCAAGTTAGGGTTTGTTGTGTTCTGAGTTGGTTTTGTTATTATTTGCATGTAACTGAAATATATTTGGAATTGTTATTGGAGATCAAGTTAATTACTACTTGTTTAGTTTTGATTGCAAAATATGTTTACCTTTTTTACTTTCTGTTTTTGATATGTTTGTGGACATAGAAATTGATGACATTGTTTTGAGTGTTGATTTTAGGCTACTGGAAGCATGCTTCACTCTCCTCAGAAGCAAGTTAAGGATACCGTAGGTGTCAACAATGTGACATCAGGGCCAACTCATCAGAAATCTTATCGGCGTTCAAATTCAAACATGTCTTCCAATGGAGGCCGCCAGCCGCCACAAATGTCTGCGCCTCAAGGTTTCGTTGCTGTCCCACCAGGGTCCCACAATCATAATTCTGCTCAAATTGACCATCTACCAAGAGCTGGATTTGTGCCCAATGATCAGCCTCAGCGCCGAAATTCATTCAGGAACCGGAATGGCGGTGGTCTGCAACCACGTGGAGATGGTTCTCACCATTTTAACTCTGGGAGCAGACGTGATCAGGACCGCGGAAACCAAGACTGGAATGCTCATAATAGAAATTTCAACGGTAGAGACAATTATAGGTCTCCAAGATTTGTTCCACAGTTTGTAAGGCCTCCACCGCCTACTAATCATGCTCAATACTATCCCCCACCACCGCCACCAATCCCACCTTATATGGGCTCATATGGATATCATGGTATGCTGTGTTAACATTAATATGTTATTTTGTGAATTATGTGCATGCTTTGATGATTATTTGCATTTGCAGACCTAACACTTCAAATGATGTATGGTCCACCTTTGCATGTGGAGCCATCAAGAAGTGTACCGTTTGTGCAACCGATCAGTTCTGCAATATTTTTTCCACCTCCGGATTCTGAGTTGCATACTAAGATTGTCAACCAGATTGACTACTATTTCAGGTAATGTTTATCTATTGGTTTGCACCAATTTTCATTTTATTATTCTGTTACTTTTTTAACTATCTTACAAAGTTGACCCTTTTTGCCACAACTTGTATTATGCAGTGATCTCAATTTAAGCAATGACACATACTTGAAGAGGAACATGGATGATCAGGGCTGGGTTCCTCTAAATTTAATAGCAGGATTCAATAAAGTAAGTTGTTCGCTGATAATTTTTTAATTAAATCTTTGACATAGGTCATCGTTTTGTTTATAATTCATTGATGATACAGAGCAATAGTTTAAAAAAATTGACATAATTAATTTATCGTTGGAATATTAAACTGTATTTATATCTAATCGATATCTTCTACCATGTATTTGAAGATTGTTGTTGTATTCTTTAAGCACGTATTCAGTGAGTCTATTCAATAACAATTTGTATCAATAATGTTTTGATATGGTTTACTTTCTAATTTTACTATTTTTTGATTTGTTTGAAATTGTTTGCTTGTACTAGCATTTTATGATTGTTCTTCTAAGTAACACTTCGACAAAATTAGAAAATATGAGTGGAGGCATATTTTAATGAGAAAACACACTTAAACACTTTGTTTGGTTGTAACCAAATCTTTTTGATTGATTTGACTTTTCTCTATTGATGATCTTTTGAATATAGATGATGACGATGTTATCGATAATATCAATTATAATGTGGGTTTTACTATTGTTTAGTGGATAACAAATTCATTTTTTGTCTCTTAGGTCAAACTTTTGACTGACAACATTCAGATTGTATTAGATGCTGTTCGAACTTCATCTGTTGTTGAAGTGCAGGTATCATTGTAGTTGTAGCAATTTGTAAGCAAAGACATTTTAATTTAGTACTTTTGTTTGTGATGTGTATTTATTAACTTTTTTGTTTTTTGTTTTCAATTGTTACTTTTTATTGTAGGGTGATAAAATAAGGAGGCGGAATTGGATCACGCTTTCTTCACAGTTTCATAACGTCAATGGTTCTCAAATTGTTGCACAGCTAGCAAAGAGCGTCCAAAACATTGATCTAGAAACAAATAAAAACGATGCAACTGGAGAACTGTATGTTTCAAACAGTTAAAGCAGATTTTTCTTAAACAATTTTGATGGAGAATATTGTTCGGATAAGGTGGAAGCGGGATCTAACATGTTATGAATTTTCTCATGAGGTATATAACATGTTACTGAGTAATGGAGAGTAAATATCTTTGCTTAATTGCATTTTTGGTTCCTTTATTTCCACCGATTCACAATTTTAGTCCCCATTTTCAAATCTGAAAATATAGTCGTCCAACTTTAGAAGTTTTTTTTTAAGTTCCACCATTGAATTTGTGAAATGCATATATAGATTAAATCATCTTATTTTATTTTTCATATCATAAGTATATTGTTTTAAAAAAAACTTAAATGAAAAAATGTAAAAAGTCATCTATTTTTATTTTATTTTTTCTTAGTTAGATCTATGTCCCCCAAAATCTTGTTTTTTTTCCTTTTTATTTTTTAATCTACTTTTAGCTTATAAATTGAGTTGTGCAGTTAGCTAAGTTTGCAAACCTGACATGTTTAGTACCCAAGCTAATTATTTTTCTTTATTTTATTTCAATATATTTATTAGAGTACTGTAAATGATAGGTGGTTGCATTGAGATTCCAACATAGTTTGGATGTGTTTACCACATGACTTTGCACTCAAATATTTTAAGTCCAAATTTCAGTGGTGGAAAAAATTAAGTTATTAATTTATTTACTTTTAAATACAATATTTAGAGTTGTCAAAAATTATGCAATGTTATATCATCTTGACTTGTTAAGAGAAGGTCGGATCAACAAAAGGTCCAATTGGACCATATTCATAAACTTTTGTTGACCCGACTTTCTCTTATATATCCATATATTCTGAGGTAGTATTCAACATGACACATCTATAAAATTAAGTCCAAAATTTAATGGTAAAAATTTTTCAGAAATAGGGGACTGTATTTTCAGATTTTGAAATTGTGGACTAAAACTGTGAATCACCAAAAAACAAAGGGGCCAAAAATGTATTAAGTCCTATTCTTTACAAACAGAAAAAGACCGATTGGTGAAAAATGGCTCGCAGAAAATGCATATATACATTTTGTCTGCTTTGGAGCTAGTAGCATGACTAGTGGTTACTGCTGTTTATATGGGGTGTATTGTCCCTACCCTGATTGTGGGAAGGCTGTTTGCTTTAAACTGGGGACCCTGTGTTCTGGCATTCCCCTGAATTGCCTTCAGCTGCTTTTTATAATCTTTGGGGTCATCTTCTCACCGCTCCGGAGCATTATGTGAGATTATTATGGGTGTTGAATTGAATGAGTTTGATATAAGCACTAGTTCCATTGAATGAAGGAGGAAGATGGAATGCAATTTCTGCTGTCTGAGCTTCAACTGCTGTATACAAAGATACATAATATTTTGAATGACTTCATATTTATAGTTGTTTTTTATTTTTTTGTTCTTGGTTTTTTATGTTATCTTTTTTTTTCCCCCTAGTTTTCCTTTATCTTAACTTAGGCATAACTTTTTCATGTGTGATGTGGGTCTATTTTAAACGTACACTATCCACCTTGCTTCTGTATACGGTTGGGATTTTGTCAATTTTATATTTCTGAAACTGAATACAACTTGAACTGGTCTTTTTATTACTTTATGCTCTTAAATATTTCTCAAATCAACAAAACTCATACATATCTTTTTCAGGATAACAAAAATCATACATATCAAGAAGTGGCTCAAAATATGAATGTCACATATATCAAACAGAAACAATAATTACATTTCAATTGTTTACCTATGAAAATTAGTTATAAAGCAGATTTCAAAATAGAAACTTTACCAAGATAAAGGGGGTAAAAGAACACTTAAAAAAAGAAGGATTCGACTCCTCTAAAGTGAGCAATTAAGGGCAAAATGAACAATCTCAACTACTAATTAACAAACTAAAGGTAGACATTGTTGATACATCATAACAAATTATGAGTTTGAGTTTGTTATAATAACAATCATAGATTTTCTTACTTCACTCACTTTATAGGATTCAACTTAACTAACAATAGATTTTCTTACTTCACTCACTTTATAGGATTCAACTTAACTAACAATAGATTTTCTTACTTCACTCACTTTATAGGATTCAACTTAACTAACAATATTTTCAGTTGTAATGTTGAACTCGAGTAATAAGTGTTTTAGAGTTGAGTGGTGATACATGAGTGGTATAGAAAAAAGGTTGTCCACCAATGATTATTCTTTAGGAGTTCAAAGGAGTTTATCTATTCAACAATTAAATATTTGTAACCACCACACACATACCCAAGAAACATGTAGAAAAGTTAAGCATTTAACATTTTCTTTAAAATAGAAAGAAAAAAAATACTCTCTTTTTACAGTGGATTCCATAGCACACACAGAGTGCTTCTCGTTCTAACCAACACAAATGACAAGACTTGAAATTTGAGTTGTCTCTATTTCGGTAACATTTTTGTCTGAAAAGCAAATGATGTCTCATCAATTTCTACAAGAAGAAACCCCACAACAACACCACCATCTTCAACCAAACAAACCCCCCAAAAATACCATGGAAGATGTTTGGAAAGACATCAACCTCCCATCCTTACCAAACCACATGAGTACCACAGTCTCTTCTCCCTCCTTAATGACACCATCTTCTCTTCACTCCACCATCAACCTTAACTCTCTACCTGAGTTTCCTTTTGACCCTCTTGCACACAAGGACTTGCATTTAGAGCAGAATCACCACCACACTACTACTCTCTCAAGGGTTGAAGCATTATTAAGCAACTCAATAGAGAGACGACATAAAAGAATAATGAAGAATAGAGAATCTGCAGCACGATCAAGAGCAAGAAAACAGGAAATTATTGCTTCCACTAATTATCAGTTAAACAAAAATTAAGTACTATATTGAGTATATAGTTTATGTTTAACTCTTTCTCTGTCTAACATTTTTGTTTTTGTGATTATTTCGTGTAGGCTTATATATTTGAGTTGAAGAAAAAAGTCAAGAGCTTGGAAGAAGAGAATGACAGACTTAGAAGACAGCAACAAGTTTGTTTTCTCCTCTTTCCCTGTTACTAGTAATTCTATACAGTACACACTACAAAGTGTGTACTATGTTTCAACCATTTCTATAAATATTATTTATATTTTATTAAGTATATGTTTGGTACTGGTGTGAAAAAAATTTATTTTCATCAAATCGATTTTTTAACATTGATTTCAGTTAAAAGTAATTTTAAAAGAAAATAATTTATATTTGGATACGTTCATATAAAAGTGGATTGAACGATAAATTTAAATTTATGGATAAAATACATGTTTTGACGAAAATCTGTAAATCCTAAATTTAAATTAGAATTAATTTTAGATGTAAAATTAATTGTAATTGAAAACACCCAACCATACCAAAAGCAATTTTAAAGCTTCTAATCATTTTCAAAATTTCAATTCTCCCAAAAGTAACCCAAACATCCACCAATTGTGTTTAACTATCACCTTTGTTAGTCCATATGTACTTTGGTTAATATTTTTTTTTTAGGGTGTACTTTGGGATAATTTTCTGTTAAAAATATTTATTATGTTTGTCATATGTAATAAATATTTTTAATATGAACTCATTGACTTATGTTAACATTTGTAGTATGATTATATTTTTTTGTTGTACATTTGTAGTATGCTTATGCTATAACATGTTTTTAATATTTGTTTGTAGTATGCAAGCAATCAGCAACAAAAGAGGAAGGGAAATCTGTATCGAACATCAACAGCTCCATTTTAAGAACTACTATTTATAGGAGCTATCTACTTCTGAAGCCTAAAATGTACCCTTTCAAGAATGAATCATAATGTTGTAACTTGTAATATGTAATGTAACAGACTCGTATATCCGTGGTTATTTATTGGCTTCTTGCAGTGCCCAGTAGTTAGTATTTAAGTAACTTGTCTTTTTCAATAGAACAATTGGTTTTTATTTTTCTTTTGTTGATATATATCTATACATATATAAATACGAAGATTATGATAAATTTATGCTGTTCCTCAATACCAAAGAATGAAAGTAAACAAAAAAACTATTGATTGAAAGTAATAATTAAAAAGAGAATAAGGAATAATTTAGAATGAAGGAAAAAAAAATTGGAACAAATAACTAAAAAAACAATTTGAAACCATATGCAAATAAGTTTGGTAATTTTTACATCTCCCTCTCATATGTGTATAGCCACGTGATGCACATATCCTTTGAACGGGTAAAATAATAATTTTGGAGGGTGGGATAAGAAAATCTCCGAATTCTACTATCATTAAAATTTGAGATAAAAAGCCCAATCCATTTTTTCAAAAAGAAAAAAACCGCTGCCGCTTCTTACAGCAGAACACAAGTTTGAATGCACTGAACTCATCTCGCCGGAAAAAACAAAATCTCGCCGGAAATCACAGTCGGAGTTAGCTTCCGGCATCCAGAAACAGTGAGAAATTTCAGGTTTTGCATTCTTCCTTTTCCGATTATTTTGGTTGCTTTTATGCTCTACTATGGAGTTGAATATTATGGTGTTAAAACCTAATTCAAAAACACGATTTCTCAGGTTGCTACATTATTGCTTGAATTCATCACTACAAAGAATATTGCAATTGTTTTTTTTTAGAGAATGGAGAAAAGTCTTGCAATTGGTTCCAATGATGCATCGTCTTCATCAACAACTACTACTGCAATTGGATCTAGATTCTCCACTCTGAACAAGTCCTTCAAGTTTGCTATTCGTTCTTTGCTAACTTCATGTTCAAAGGAGGTACATTTCATATTTGTATTCTTAAACCACTTGAAATTGATGAGTTTTATGTGAAGCATAGACACCGGACACGTCACATCGAACCAGAAGTAATTTAAAAAAACAAACATAATTGAGCGTAATCACATGTGTCGGTGTTGTGTCAGTGTTGGACAGACACTTGTCGAACACTGGACACGCCTTCGATCAAAAGTGTTGGTGCTGCAGAGTGAATTTTTTAGTTGTTAAGGTAATTCAAATATGTAACTAGTTCAGATTTGATTCTTATGCACTAAGAAGATAACCATAACGTTTTCACAGTTAACATTGGCTTTATAGGAAGTAACGGTTATGTTGTCTTTCACCCGTTTTTGTGATAGCACATTGCATTATCTAATGGATTGTGGGGCTGCTTAACTACAAGTTTTTAAATATGTTGATATTTTGCATTTTCTAAAATAGACACATTCTCGGTTAGATTTAGCCTTCAACATAGCTATATTTTGATGATTGTTTCTGTTTTGATTTTTAAAGGAATTTGTTGAAGCATTTTCAAGTTTTACCAATGCTGAAAAAGATTATCTTCATCGCCTATTTCTTCAGGTATGATCTCTTGATATCTGTTCTTTCTGATTAGAAATATAGTTCGGAATGTTACATAGAGTTTTAGCCAAAAGTAAAGATAAAATGACAATGAGCTTGACCTAGGTGTATGTTGTCATTTTTTATATTAGAGTTTTCTCAATCAATTTGCGTTTCCAAATCAGGGCTGTGACTGTGAGGATCTCAATAATTTCCTTTGTACAGATACTTGGGTGGAATTTTGCAAATGATTTATGTCAATGTCAGTGTTAATCTTGGAAAGTTTATGGTGCCACCTAGTGGTTAAAAATAAGATATGTATATTCCTCAAACACAATACTAAATAGGTTCAGGGAAGGTGCTGCATTCTTCCCAAATTAAGCGACGTTTAAGAAAATTCATTTTCATTTGAAAAAAATGTCACTCAATATAGATTTTTTTATACAGTTATAACATCACTAATTTGGATGGATGAGTATTGACTGTCAGCAGATTGTCGTGTTAAAAAACTGTCTTTGTTCTTTACATGTGAATTAAGTAAAATGAACAAAGTTAGCTTAAAGAAAAAAGAGTAAAATGAACAAGGCATTAGCTGTGTTTACTTAGAAACATATATTTAGATAAGAAATTCGAACATTCTTTTAAGGGAACCATGTGTCATGAACCAACTATCTCCAAAGTTTAAGTTGTTGGGTAAAGGCATATGAATGATTTTATACCTGTTATGTCCCTCAGACAAGAGCCCGTTGGGCTTAATGATTGGACAGTGCTCATCATACCTTTACCTGAAATTTAACTTCAAATAATTAAGGCATTACCAAGTTGATAATGATTTCTGAAGTGTTTGAGAAAAACTCCTCTCAGCCCATACTGATTTTTATATATATAACATTTCACAATCACACCTTTTGCTGAAATATAACTTCAAAGAATTAAGGCAATACCAAGTTAAGAATGATATCTAAAGTGTTTGAAAAAAAGTCCTCTCGGCCCATATTGATTTTTATATATAAGAAAACATTACACAGCCACGTCTCTTAATTAAATAGATTGATGCACCTATATGTTATCTGATTTCCTTTTATGTATCAAACATTTCAGGTCATTACTTCTTTGCATGAAGACCTAGAGGTATATTTGTTATAACTGCTTATTTTGTTGATGTCAGATATCCATTCAAGCTCTAATATTAATACTTAATTGGTTGGCCTGTAATAGTTCAAGATGTTGTCTAAATATTACTTTTGATGTTTTTCCTTTCACTTGTACACATTTCTTAAGCTAAACGTCTGATGATTATGCTTCCCTATTTCAGATACTTATTACAGACTTTTGTCTTCTATGGTTTATGAGTTAGTTAACTAAATATGGTTTGTTAGCATATGTGAGTGTGATACATTTATGGGAAGTTCATAAGAATATTGGAGCCTATATGTTGGACATTTGATATATATGATTCTTTTTGGAAAACCAACTGTTTTTGTTAATTGTTTTCATTCTAAACTTCAACTGAAATAAGATTTTGTTTTTCGAGAATTATCCTGAATAGTTATGCAACGATTGTTCAACGTCTTTCTTTTTATTTCTTTTAATATGATAGGCTGTTGATTTGTTGTAGTGGAAATTTTGTTCTCTTTTTACCTTCTCTCTCGCACACACACGTGCATGCAGAGAAATTTGTCAGGACTCAAGAAACACTAGTTTATTTGTTTGTGTCATTTAAATTGCATGCTTAAGTTGAAGGAGTTGGAGGAGTTAAAGGACTGGGGTTCAAACCCTAGTGAAGTTGAAAATAGTAACATAACAATTGATTACTAACATTAGCCTATCCGGAAAAAAAAAACTGCACGCTGAAGTTGCTGTAACTATACACACTGCAAGCATTTTAGCATGTAATAATTTGTTATAAAAAATTTGCACATGCATCCAATGATATGTCATCATTTAGTAAGTTGAAAATTCTAAACTCTAACTTCTAAATGCTCTGTCACTTTTTACAGGAAGACTTTGAGGCAATCTGTCTGAAAACAAAGGTATAACCTAGCTATTGTCTCGTTGTTTTATTCTATCATTTGTAGAGTATTGTGCCTGTTTGCTCAACATTCACTTACTGCAATTGATTTAGGGCTGCGTTCAATAATACCTGTTTAAGGGAAATTTAGAACTTTCAAAGTTGAGGTTTATCAAACCTTATTCTATTTGAGAGTGAACAATACATGTTAAGCTTTGGCTTTAATTGGAGATACTATTTTTAAAATCTTTTGCGCTTTTCAGGAGTTTATAGAACCATTCACAGTTACACCCTTTAACTCAAGTGAAATAATTGAACTCTTTAATATAAGATAGCAGAGGCCAGATAGGGAGGCCTGGGAGGGGGCTGGTTACAAACAGTTGTTGGCAGGCAGCAAGGGAATTTAGATTGAGTGAAGTTAAAGGTCCATTTTTAATATTTTTTAGCCAACCTCCCCTCCCCTTTTTTCTCAAGTTTGATATCTGATGGCAGATGGTATTTGCGTAGAAGATTTATCGGTCCATCAATGGCTGGGACCTGATTATGAAATATGTTTGTAGTTTCTCGATTTCCCTTTTTTTCTTTGATAATATGCACTGGAAGTGAAATACAGGATACAATATTCTTCCGTATTCTAGTTAGTCTAGTCTTGTATTTGAAGCACGTTTTTCATGTAGGTGGGAGCCACTCTTGATACTGTTGAGGAAATTGTGGAAGAACAAGATATGGATCTTTTGTTTTCAAATAGGTATTATCGATTTTGTATTTCAAGTATTTAACTGTAAATTTGATCTTTAGTAAATATTTGAGATGGTTATGTTAAAAAAATTATTTAGTCTTCAAAGCAACAATTAGTGAAGCTTAACTCTAAAATCTTGTGAAGTTCTCTCATTTTTGCCTTCGTAGAGGTTTTCCTTCATATTATACCAGGGGACCTATGATAATTATTTTTAACGCCAGACCTTTATTCAATTTTCTTTCTTTTCATATTATTTACTCCTCATTACTATTACAATATTATTGATTTTTTATTTTTTTTAACTCAGTAGAGAAACATTTATTCAAATGCAGGAGTAACATAGTAGATGTTGCTGAGAATCTGTCTGCAGCAAAGAAGAATGAAATTCAGACCTTAATGCATATGGTGCAATTGGTAGGTATACTATTCGAATGCATCAGCATCAAACTATGTTAAAAGTGGACTAAAACAAATATTTTCTAATTCAGAGGTTGAAGCGGTTATACGATTTGTGTCTTTTGCATCTTTGACAAATATTTTTATATTCCTATTTTTCTTTGTTTATCCTCTTTCAAACTCCTAAATAGACTACACGAAATACTCTTTCCTCTTTGTGGTTGTGTAACTATTACCATGTTTTTTCTTCTTTCCAGTTGAGGATTTATTTAATTAAACTAGTTGGAATAGCCAGATTTTTTTTTCCATGGATGTGTGTCCCAGAAACAACCATTCTCTTTGCCTTTGCCCTAGTAATGCCGAGCACATTAAGTTGATTGGGTATTTTTGGGCCTGCTTGTTGTGTCTGTGGCAGATGATGACTTCGGCTTTACCATTTTAAATATGGAGCAACTTTCCCCAAATAATTCCGAGCGGGCATATTTTGTTCGTAAGTGTACTTCCGAACGACACAAAATTTGTGTTTTATATCGGAAGTGATGTTGGGGGTGGAGAAAGTTCCGCCCTTTATACATCTTTCCTTGATTCAAAAAAGAAAACCCTGTTCTTTGTCTATTACACAAACATTTTAAATGTTAAAAAATTAAAAGCGGTAAATATTGTGAATACAAATCACTTAGTTATATGTGCAAACTCTGAAATTGTATTTGAATTTATATATTGTGCCAAAAAGGGTATGTCTTGAACTTCGAACAAACTACAAAGTAAATTTGGCAAGACCAGAAAAAAAAGATGTTTGGAACGAATTGAGGTTTTGCTTAGGCCCTTATATAGTGATCATTTTTATTTTTGTATTATGTACCTTGTATTCTATTTCTCTGATCCCCCTGTGGTTTTGTTAGGGAGAGGAACATAATCAAAGGCTCCGGAACCAACTGCAACTCCTTAAAGAAGGTAGTCAAGTCTTATCTGATGCTTCGCATGCTATTGAAAAGGTAGGCGCTTTCTTTCCTTCTCAAGTCATTCGATTGGTCAACTTTTTTTTTTTTGGGGGACTCTTTAAGCTGATATTGTCCTTCATTCTGTTAGCAGATCAGAAGCATAAATTTAAATTATGGGGCCAACAGTAGTGATGAGATGCATGACGTATAACATTTCTAGAACACGCTGTCCTGTAAATTCACCAAGTTTCATCCACTGTGGGATCATCTCTTTAATGCTATTGCAATGCTGAAGATTCAAATATTCTCCAGGCAATCTCAGCAAAGAATTGTCTTTGTATAGTATCATTATTAGGGCTTCAACTCTTTCTGTAATTTAAATATTAAAGTTCTGTGAAAAGAAAAATTGCTTGTTATCCTCAATTCTTGGTTGTGTAATGTGTACTGCATTTTGAGCCGTTAGAAATTACGGCAGAATGTTTATGGATTCCCATAACCTAACCATCTTCTTTTTTATATCTCATCTAAACAACTATTGATATATATTTCTTGTGAACAATATATCTTTTTTTTTTTAACGGAATGACAAGCACCACCTGAAAAGCTCACATAAAGGAGAAATTTTGGATATCGGTGTTGTTGGTTAAGTTAGGTCTTGCGAGTAAAATATCACCAATGTATAAATCCAATGAAGAAATTGTCATGTGAAATTTAAGATTACGTTGATGGGATGCTTTAAATCTTATATGAATTTATTAAGCTTGCAAATCAAATGCTAACGACAATTATATGAGAAATCATGTAGTTTAAGTACAAAAGTTTTTTTTTCTTCTCTAAGTCATTAAGAAAGGTTATCTTTGCATATATTTATTGTACCCTTAGGTCAAAATAAGCAATCAAGCAATATCGTAATTTGAAGTGCATCTGCTTTTGAAACTTGAATTTTTTTTTGTTTGAATGAGTCTTGTTGTATATCTTTCGATGTTTTTCATACACTTTGTCTAGCGTGTATAAGTAAAACAGTTTTGTAAAATAGTTTTTATCATTGAATTAATAGTAAATCACATCATATCCCATTTAATCCAGGGGTTAGATTTATCGATCTAATGATGTAAATTAAATTAATTTATACATGATGTAAATCATATCTCACATGGTAGAACTAGATGTTTAATAAATATCTTTTGATGTTAAAAACTCATTTACAACCGATGTTCTTAAACCATTGGACAACTCTGCAAGATTTAAGGCTTTGTTGATTTATATCAAATTTATCTCAACTCTTCATGACATCACATCATAAACTTGACTCTTTGCTTTACTTGAAATGTATAAGCATTCTGACTTCATAGGTAATGAGTAGTTCAAATGTGAAAAACATTTACAACCCTTACTTGTTGTAAGTAATTTTTATGATCATTTTCCAATCCAAACTTTTTTTTTACAAAAAACTTTTGAGTCTCTTGGAATTACCTAGTTCTCCAAATGTACAATAAAATCATCATAAGATAATGGGATTCGTCAAACTAGGTCTAATAAAAGGGAACATCTCACCAAAAATCATGAAAAATGCTAAAATTAATCTAACTATATATTAAAAAGCTACATTACATGTAGGTAACTGATGCCAAACAGTGTGAGAATCAAATCCAAATATCCAATAGCCAATTTTTCAATATTTGATATGGTATTTACACCCTAATCGACCAAATTACAACCTGGTCGTTATTTAAGATTCCATGTACTGTGCAGTTGGAGGGCTAATGTTGGTCTTCTCAGGTTCTTCTGCAAAATGGTTAAGAAATAATAAAGCATTTTGCATTCATTTTGGCACAATTTAATAAGCATAATTTTAATTCAACAAAAAAACAAACAAAATGTCATGGTAAAAGAGAAATATATCAGATCAAAGCATATTGCAGTGTGATTCCTCAAATGTTGAGAAAGATGCGCTATGAAGTCATACCATAAACCCCGCGGATTTGCACTTCTCTCCATTCTTGTACAAAAGCGCAGCAACAACACATCAAATGAGAAAGAAAATCGTCAACATAGCCTCCCTGACATAGAATGTTAATGAGTAATGAAACGTTTAAAGATACGAGAAGTTGCTAAAGCAAGTCTCCATATAACTATATCATAATATAATGAAAACTTCAAAAGTAGTTACCAATTTGTATAGACAATTTTTCTGTACAAATTTATACTTAACAACAAAGTTATTTTTCAAATTTGAATTTAAAAAATAGTACATGAATATTATAAAGCTAAAACGAGCGAATTGAATTTTAACAAACATTATACAAAAGGAAGCCAACATTACCGGAATGTTCATCATCTTCCTAAGCTTCCTCCTTATGCAGCAAGTATAGCAACAACAAGATAAAACCAATGAATATGCAATAAAGTCATTGCATACTTCTGCAGAAGCTGAAAAAAATAGAAAAATGAAGTTAAAAGAGCACAACCTCGATATTTTTAAGGGTAGCAAATGAACCAGATAGAAAGAATAATAGAGACCTGAATATGTGTAACTTAAATCAACTTAAGCATCAATTTGAACAACTATAATAGAAGAGGCTTCCTTTCAAAAAAAAATAAAAAATAATAGAAGAGGCCTGAATTTTGATTATTTGTTGGTTTTTTTTAAGAAGAATTTTGATTATTTGTTATACCTCAATTGCATGAAATTCTCTTTTTTTTCTTAAGAAATTGCATGAAGTTCATTTAGATGATAAACATCAATTTAAGCCCATGGCGCAAATATTATGCTTTTTTGAAAAATTAAATATCCCATCATTTAAGTGTTCAAGATTATACATAACTTACATATTGGTCTGTTGGTTGCAACAGTAGCAATCTTTGAAAATGTTCCACAGGGATAGAAGAATGTCTTTATACCTGCAAATGAAAATATCTACTAATGAAAATCATGAAAGAAAATATTCTTTTATTGTTGACGTAACAAAAGAAAAACAAATTAACATAAGCAAAATACATACATAGATAAGGTTCAGAACAACAAGCAAGTAAATCAGTATGCCAATCTTCCTGCTGATATGAACTTCTAGTTGACACCGGATTCTTTTCTGAAACTTTGGTTCTGTTTGAGATCAGACAAATGAATCATCAAACTCAGTTCAATGTAAGTTAGCAACCAAAAGGGTAAAAAATGGTAAAAGCTTTGAAAAAATCATTAACTACATGATAAATAATAAAATTACGGAGGAAGCAGAAGAGGTCAAATGTGCAAGTATCGACACAATAGTGTTTGGATGAGATGATTCAGTTATTTTCCAATTTCATCCAATGTCATGGATTGGAATCGAGCCCTAAAAATATAACAGTGTTAAAAATCTTAAGGGAGGGATGTGTTGCCTATTATGGCTCTGCCCGGCTCGAAAGATTAATTTTCTAGTTGCGCGAGGATGATACTCAGTTTACAGCAAACAAAAAATTGCAAGGATCTCAATTTACATAACTACTATATCATTTGGTCAAGTAGTTCTCCTAAATGATCTCAGAACACATTAAAGTTGGAGAAGAGGGAAATGATCTACCTTGATGATGAAAGAATATCACTTTTTTTATGGTGTTTTTCATTAGAAGAATGACCTTTGCTGCCATTGGCATCAGAATGACTGTTGTTACTGTATTCTACAATCTGGTAGTTATCTTCAGGTGATAACTTCTCTGGAAGAGAATAAGCGGCGAAATTTGTGACATCTAGTAAGCGTTGAATGAACTCACACTGATTTATATCCATATTTGCTTGTGAATGATGTAACTCTAGTTGAAGCTTTTCATTTTCTTTTTTAAGTGCTTCGGTGAATGAAAAGTTTGGATAAGAACATGAAAGAGTTTTCTTCAGCACTACAGTGTCCTCTTGGTCATGTTCTCGTTTCAGAAAAACAGTCTGCACCTTTTGATCCTCATCATCCAATGTGTACGCGCATTGATCCTTTTCAATAACTTCAAGTCTCTCCTGAATATACCAGAGAAGCAAGCTATTATTATTACTAAGAAAACTCAATCAAAAGTATATCAAAGTTTTTGAAGACGTTTGCAAATTTGAAAATTCTAACTAATCGGGAAAAAAAAGTTCTGCAACATGTGCAACACCATCATATACAGGGCCGTTCTTGATATTTTTGAGTGTCATGTGCGAAGTATGAATTTTGTGTCTTATTTTTTCTATAAGTTACACACACAAACACGCACACACAGTCACACATATTCACCAAAGCAAGGAATCTTGCATAGCAATATGTGTTTTTCTTTTTTTACAATTATAAATAGCAATAAGTGTTGAATCAACTGTAAACAAGCAAATATAACTAATGTAAGCAACAAACATTTTAAAGTGGACGACAACCTTGTACGAATGATCAATAGCAAGTAAACGTCAAGCAACTAGTATTGGTCAATGACATGAGGAGAAATTCGTTGAAAAAATACATGCTCAATACAATTTACAATTTGGTATGTTTAGTTATTGAGTCCCAACAACGTTTAAGAGTAAATCACAATGCCACATTAGACATACATCAATTGAAACCAAGGGCAGTTGATAGCTTAACAAGATAACTAAGCAAAGAGAGAGAAGCGAAAATAGATACCCTGACTCGAGTAGCACGAGCATTGTCGACTAGAGTAATGAGAGGAACAAGACGCAAGTATCGATCAATTTCATTTTGAGCCTTCCTAAATTGATAAACAATGTTCCATCCCATGGCGAGCAAATAAAGATAGCTGCGATCCTGACAACTATTGACCAAAATATAAGACCTTCTCAAAGCATCTTCTAGTTGTTCTAGAGGCTCTCGGGTTTCAGGGTACTTCTTAAGCTCTGAGATCTTGAGCTGATCAAGCAAGTTCCCAATCAACTTAAGATGTTGTGCAAACTGTCTGCAGTTCTTCTTATGCATCCTTGCTGTATTTGCAGCTTTCACAATCATCCCAATCAACTTTACTGCATCTAAGCCTGTTAATTGGGCCACATTTGCAATCTCTCCAAATTGTTCCCATGAAGATGCCATGCTATATCAGCTCCAACCTTCAAAATTACATTTTCAATCCTTGATTTAGTTAGAAAATGCATATGAACCAAGATTCTATATTTCCAAAATATTTGCACTGGGACATATTACAGTAGCCAAAAAATCCAATCCACCCATCTACTATCGAAAAAGCTAAAAACGTTGTAATCAACTTTAATGTCTATAACCCCTTGTTGATCAACATTTCTTGATCAAACTTGAATCTACGGTGCGTGGAAGCAAATAAAAAAATTCATACATTTGACTGAGTTGTCCAACACGTCTTGTATGAATGTTATATAGATATCGGCACCGGTCCAAGAAGTATCGAAGTAAAGAAAAAAACAATTTTTTTAGGACACGTGTCGTACGAGTGTCGGACACGAAGCATGTTGGACACCGCGAAAGGTGTCTGTGCTTCATAGACAATACACAACCATGAATATGAATTTGATTTATATTTTTTTGGTGCAGACAAACATTATCCATAGATGAAGGGTTGAAATTTGAAAACCATTTTGATTTGTCAAGTTATAGATATAGCAGAGTGAATGATCATTTATTTACCTATGGTTGTACAAATAGCATTGGTATCTTAAGCCTTTGAAAGCATCCCCTGCATGCTGTAGATTTTCTCACTGCTCAGAGACAGCATTGCCCTTCAAGATCTTGAGTTTTCAAAGACAGAGACACTGCACTGCAACAACACATGTCAAATGAAATTTAAGCAGATGAGAAAAGAAAGCAAAATACTGAAACCAAGTGAATCTTAAAAGTGTTATTTGATTCTTGTTTCATTTTTTAACAAAAGAAAGTCTATTTTATTAAATAACAATTTCATCAAAATTCATATTAATCAAGGTAATTTATTATATTTTTGCATAAGTAAAAGAAAAAGAAAAAGACAATAAGTGTGTTGTCGGTTAAGAAATTTATGCATGGTCACAAAGCATTGTGAGTCAAAAAGACAAAGAAAAAGCAAAGTAATTAGATATTGCAGGTAAAAAGAAACACTGACATGCAACATAAAAATACCAAAATAGGAAGTGAAGAAAAAAAAAAACATTGAGTTTCATTTAAGGTAATGGCATTGATTTGCGCTAAAGACATGCTGTAATGTTGTTGTTATGTGAGAAATAAGGAATGTAACAAAGCAGAAAGGTCGTATACTATGTCTAAGGAAATTGTTTCTCTTTCTTTGTAATTTTGGTTTGGTGGTTTTTGTCTCTGTGTTTGTGGTTAGAGTGAGTGGTGCCCCCACAACAACACATTAGTGTGCCCTGTAATTTTACCTATGTTGTCCTCTTCAGAGATAGTGACACTTCCCCTTTATTAGGGAGGTATTTGTTGAGTGTTGAGTTTGATTGTGGAACCAATGTTTATTCCTTACCCGGCACCTAAAATGTATAGGACCAATTACCAAACCTTTACCTTTTCTCAAAGAAAAGTGACACCTGCATTTAGGTGAATTTGAAGAAATCATAGAGTTGATGTGATTTTGTTAAGAGAAATGGTAGTTTGACGTCTAATACTGTGACAAAATTTTTAGTGTCATTCGATTTTTTATGTGTATTTTTGTAATCGTCTATATTATAATAGATGAAAAGTAATAGATAAATTTATATAGTGTCACATATGTAATTGTATTCTAGTGTGGTTCCAACAAATTCACTGTCAATTCCAACACGCACTAACAAAATTCAACTTGAAAAGTTACGATCACTCCCTAAATATGAGTGAACTTAATCAGTAGTATGAACTAACGGTTTAAGAAAATGATTGGTCTCAAGTGGTTAATGAGCTTCACTAAATGATGAATCGTTCGGGAGAATCCGGGTTTGATTTTTGGGTGATATAATTCTTGGTCAATTTTTACTTACCTATGAGCTGAACTTCAGATTACTAAGACCCTTTTTTCCTAGAAATCAGAGGATTAATACAATAATTTAAGTATACTAATCACATTAATTTTTGACAAATTTATATGGATTATTATAAAATAGAATTAATTTTTGACATATTTATATGGATTGTTATAAAATAGAATACACCGGAAAAAAAAAGAATTGAAATAGAATGTTGTATAAAGTCAAAGTCATGTTTCCAGTAAAAAAAAAATCATGTTTTCTAAAATATCATAATAGACCTTAATTTCATTAATTAATACTAGCTCGTTAACCTATTTATAGATATGTTAGATTGCACCTATTTAAATACATTAATATGAAATAGGTCTTTAAGTATACTAACATCCCAAAACGAGAGTTTTGAAAATGTCTTGTTAGACCTAAAAATAATTCTATGACAAGTAAGATGTCAAAGTTGTGCTCGAATTTCTTGAACATGTTTAGGCCTCATAAAACATAGTTCATTCTAAGCTAAGCTTAAATGTATGGTTGTTTTTTTTTTTTTGTGGTGACCGAGGTTCGAACATCGGACCTTCCATATTTTGTGCATTGTTCTTACCAACTGAGCTAAGCTCACAAGAACTAATGTATGGTTGTTTATTAAAACAGAAGTAATATATAGCACGAGACGAATGCCGACGAGCGGAAATCATGCTATGGAAAGCAAAACATGGGGGATAGAAGATTCAATTGGTTAATGTAGAGAGATGGAGATCCAAGGGTGGTAATTGATTCATCAAATCTCGTGCATTTTATTTTACGGGTACTAATTAGACCAATACTAACTCACTAGCTGATTTTTCCACAAATTAATATTAGTATCATGAATTTAAATAATATATCTTGTTCTTGATATATATGTATATCATTCATTATGTTATAAACTATATACAATACAATCCTTAGAAATAACTTGAGATTATTAAGAAAGAGACCAAAGTGTGTATTTCCTTGATCATTTTACATCCTTCCACTGAGGTTCCTTTGATGAGTACATAAATTTAGAAACTTCGTTTCCTGCATGGATTATGTTAGGACAGGTAATATTAGCATAAGCCTCCGACAAGTTATCTATATAAGAAGGGTCATAACTTATGATGAGTTTCATGTGATCAAGAGGAAATTTTGTGTGAAGGGAGCTGATAAGGGAGTCGATGGCTTGTAATGAGTTTCATGTGATGAAGGCATGAATGTGTGAGGAAGGAATGTAACTTTTGGAACCATGCTCCTGGAGTATGTTTTAGGCAATATGGAGATTTATTAAGCTTGAAAACAAGAGTATTGTTGCCTTGTACAGATCTTGGTGGTTGAGCCATATAGATAGATTCAAGAGGTCAACATTGAGGAATACATTGCTTATGTCAATTTGTTTTTTTTTTTTTAAGAAGCCAAACTAGCCCACCAAAATTGGTACCGGAGAGAATTAAAACTGAGACTTTGAGAGGGGCACGCTCTAAGGTTCCAAAGGAACACCGCCAGAACAGTCTAAGTGGGTTTTCATGACAATTTGTGTGATTCGCCAATTGTGAAAAAGTGCAATAGTAAGAACAACTCTGATGGGAGTGTGCTTAACAAATGGATTGAAGGTTTCAGAAAAGTATACACACTCTTATTGATGAAATCATTTGGCAAACAATCCAGCCTTGTTCTTGGATATTATGCCATCTAGACTATATTTGACCCTAAAGACCCATTTGCATCCAACGGCATTGTTGTTGGAAGGAGTAGAGACAAGGGTCCAGGTTCTGTGGTGTAGAAGTTATGCATATTCTTAATTCATAGCATTCTTGCAATAAGGTCAGTTGAGAGCAGTTCAGATGGACTTTGGTTCAATAGTTTAACTGCTTGTTGCTGAAGTTAAGTAGAATTTTGGTTTGAAGATGCCATATTTTCTTCTTGTTCTAATGTTGCATTGAGGAACAATGCTATAGACTTTGTTGAATTGACATGAGCAGTAAGTTGTTCGTGTGGGTGTGCAGATGATGGAATAATGGAATGAATAATGTAGAATGTAGGAGCAGATGTGGAATTGGTAAAACAACTTCAGCAACAATATTGACGAGAATTGAATCAGCAAGTTGAGTGGTTAGGCTTGAGATCTCAGCAGATTCATGAGAGAAATCAGTGTCATACAAGAAAGAAATTTCATCGTAGGTCATAAAAAGAGAGAATCTATTCTTACAAGACATAGTTTGTGCATTTCAACATTTGAAACATAATCATGAAAGGTTGAGTGAGAATTTGATGGGGCAAGATCGTGACCCTGTAATTTAGGATTTTCTTTGAAAGGATATAGAAGTTCATCATATTTTACATGCTTGGAAATATAATGTTTTTCCAGCTAGAGCTAAACAAATACAACCTTTGTGATTGCTAATATAACCTAGAAAACTGCATTGCTCAGATCTAAATTCCAATTTGTGCTTATTATAAGTTCTTAAATAATGATAACAAGCACAACCAAAATCTTTAAAGGCATGATAGTCAGGTTGCTGATTAATAAGAGTTTGTAAAGGACAGGATTTTTGAAGAATAAGAGTTGGCGACCTGTTAGTGACGTAGACAACAATTTTGAAGGCTTCACCCCCAATAACGAAGAGGCATAGACGCATCGGCTAGAAGGGTGAGACAAACTTCAGAATGTGACTATGCTTTCTTTCAGCTGAGCCATTTTGCTCATGAGAATAAGGATACCTTACTCTATGAGAGATGCCACTGTTAATAAGAAATTTGGAGAAAGAAAAATATTCCTTACTACTATCAGTTTGAAGAACCTAAATTTAAGTCCAATTTGATTTTCAATAATTGTTTGAAAGTGAATAAAGCAAGATAGAGCTTGAGATTTTGATTGTAAAAGATATATCAAAGTGAATTTAGAGTAGGCATCAATTAAATGTAAGTAATACTTACTATCATTAGTGGAATTAATAGGTGATGGCGCCCCAAATGTCAGAATTATTAAGTTGAAGAGGTTTATCATATACAATCACAAAAGCAGTAAAAATCATTTTATTAGATTAAGTTGAAGAAGTTTATGAGATTTACTTAAACAATATGCTTTGCAAACAAAAATCATTTTATTGATACTATGAGGAATATTACAATTGGATAAAGCAGTAGAGACAATTTAATTTGAGGCATGGACAAGTCTAGCATGCTATGTATTGGATACAATATTAGATGTGTCGTTTCAAGTTTCAACTATACTGATAGAGTTATATAAGGCATGATCATAATTAGGAAAGAAAACAAATGCAACATAGTAAGGAATTTGCAAAAGGTTCACAATGCAAAAGGAAGATTGATTCTGAAAGCACATATGTTAAGGAATAAAACATCCAAGACAGGCCTTGATGTGACGGATCATAAATACTTCGCAGCTGCTGCAAGTAGAGATAATTATTGTTTTTTGAAATAGCAAGTAGAGATAAATGGATCTATCATTACAAGCTTTAAGTATCTTAATTTTAGAGACTTAAATTTGATGCACAAGCAAATCATGGTGACATGATATAGGCTTCAATTCACATGGCAACAGAAGTGTGTGAATATTGTTTACAAGCAAAGCAACATACATTAAACTTCAGTAAAGATGCAGGAAGCAAAACCAAATTCCAACTTGAGGTGGTGTTCTCTGATGTGTGTCCCCTAGAATTTAGAGCCATGTGCAGTCGCTCCTTTCGCACACCCTCTAGACCGCCACTGAAAAAGGAACGCATATATTTTGAAGATGTATTTTCACCAGTATCCAGAATTAAGACCATAAGATTAGTGGTTGCTCTTGAAACTATGAATATAATGGTCAATGTATCAGATGGATGAAAAATTAACTCCCTAAATGGGACACTTGGTGAAGAGGTATTTGTTGCTTAACCTCCTGATTTCAATGTGGAGAATCAAGAATCAAAGGTGTACAACAAATTGAGGACATCATTTATGGGCTTAAGTAAGCTTCAAAAGAATGGGACAAGACAAAGGATAGATGGATTCATCAATGAAATTGAATTCACCAAATATTTTTATGAGCATAGAATATATGTCAGAAAAAAAACAAGGTGTGATAATGCTGTCTTTATGTACATAATTTTCAAAACATAGGTAGCAATGAATCACATCTAAGTGATTTCAAAAGGAGCATGATGCAGAAGTTTGAGATGACTGACCCGGGACACATCTCATACTTCCTTTGCATTGAGTTTGAAAGATCCAATAAAGGGTTGCTAATGCTTCAAAAGTGGTATGCAAGTTAAATTCTCAAAAGATTTGAAATGGAGAGCTGCAGTCCCGCATCAACACCGGTAGAGCGAATATTTCAATTAACCAATGATGCAAATTATAATGAAGTTGATTCCTTAGACATCTTTGCAACACAAGGCCAAACTCTGCATATAGTGTTGAATGTGGCATCTTGTTTCTAGCTACTTATGAAGGATTATGCTGCAATTCACTTGGCTACACTGACTCAAATTGGTGGGGACAAGGATGATAGGAAATCTACAGCTGGTTACATCTTCATGATTGGAGGAGCACCAATATCTTGGTGTTCGATTAAGGAAATCATGGTAGCTCTCTCATCTTTTGAAGTTGTGTGTATTTCAACCTCTCTAAGTGTTTTTCAAGCATATGGTACAAAAACCTCATTGCACATGGAAAAGTAAGCATATGGAGATGAGATTCCATTACTAAGGTAACAAGTAAGTAAAGTGAATTTGAAACTGGAACACTACAGAAGTGAAGAAGGAGTAGCTGGAATTTTGACTTGGAATATCCATTCAAGTGTTTAAGAAATTAAGAAGTCTCGTGGTCGTTGAGTCTTTGTCTAACATGAACTAATGTGGTGTGTTATGAATTAATTAATACATGGTAAACTTGTTTTTCCTTGCTATGCAAGTTAGTTGGTTAGGTCATAAAAAAAACAATTTCAGATTCCACCTTGTGAATTATTTGACAATTATAAAGTATTTGCTATCTAATGTGGACTAGAAGTTGTAGTGTGTATAAATAGATTCATAACAATTCAATAGAGTGCATCTTAGCATAATTCACATTTCAATTTTGTATTAATTCTTTTCTTTTTTCTTATTGATTGAACCATCTTCATCAAAGTTGTAAGTGAAAACATGTTCACGGTTTTTTTTAGTGGATTGAAGATAATCATTGAGTTTTATAGTTTTCTCGATGTTTCTGAGCTGATTCTTTAACTAGCTAATCTGGGCTCTTGTATGAGATGTAAATTACACGTGCAAAATTTCTCATGTTTGAAAAACATGTTCACGCTTTACCATTCTTGTGTGTAGAGTTGTAGAAATTGATGCAATACTCCACGTAAGCACAATTTGATCTTGTTACTCCCATATGTCGTATTCATCAATGTTGTTGTTTTGAGCTTTATCTTCAAGGTAGGTAATATAATGATCTAAGAAATGTTTAAACACTCGGGGTGAGATTGTGACTATTAAATAGAGTCGAACATGCCAGAGCCAGATTGTTCGGTCGACCGGAGTCCGCGACCTAACCTATTTAAAGCTTAGTCGGACTCAACCCATTTAATAAAAATGTTAGGCTCAAGCTTTTTACAAAACTCATTTGATTAAACATGTTAGACTAATACTTCTAAAAAAGCATATTAGGGTTGACCTATTTATATTAAATATTTTTAATGTTTAAAAAAAAAAAAAAAAAACTTATCAGATCCGTCAAACCGACATATTTCCTATATACGCAACATGTATCTCTTTCATTATTGTTATTGTTGAAGTTTTCTTTAGAAATTAAAAACTCAAACCTTTCTATGATTTGGTTATTTATTGTATGACCTATTAGTGTGATTAGACATTCATAAGATTTGGTTATTTAGTACAAGCATGTTGGTGTGCTTAGTCCTTCGTAGAATTTGACATGTTTAATAGTAGACATATTGGTGTTGTTAGACCTTAGTATATATAAAATTTGTTTTAGACTTTTAGGCTTTCATTGTGACTTTAAAAAAGGTTAGGTCATGCCATAAAAATGGGTCTATGACAAGTAATAGGTCAGACTTTAAGTCTATAATTTTTTAAGTAGGTTAGACTTAAGTCTTGCAAAGTCTGACCTAGCGCATTTCCATTCCTATTTGGGAACTAGAAAAGAGAGTATATTAAAAATATTTGACATCACATTTAATTAATTACTTTATTTATTTTTTAAAGTATTATATATTTGATAGATTTTGTTTATCCAACACCATTACGGTACATGGGTCCTTATTAAGGTGAACGTTTTCACCTTTCTAATTTTAGGCGATCTAACGGGTTTGACAAACCATAGTAAAATATTTAATTATTACCACTTAAGTTTAAGGTACACACTAGAAAGATCTTTTAAGGTGTGGAAAGAATAAATTTGCAATTCTAAGTCGCATTCCAAGTTTAAATTTGAAACGCAGGTATAAAGAGTTGTTGCAACAATGACACAAATTATAAGAAGGAATGCATAAATTGATATTGATTTTAATTTTTATCAAGATGACACAATCATTCACCATCATGATTATCATAGCTCATCTAAATTGGATCAATCAAAAATTTAATCGTAGCTTCTTCATCGAAGATGGATCACATTTGACATTTGAGAGTTGAGACTCAATTCACAATAAAATTATAGAGTACAAGATATAAAAAAAATAGCATTGCACTTTAAATTAGTATTGTAACAATATTTTAGTACTACAGTACACTTTAAATTAGTATTGTATAATATTTTAGTTCTATATTGAACTTTAAATTCTATTATTTATTAGTTAAAAAACTACGTTTTAAATTCATTAAATAACTGATATATGTAATCAATGTTCCGCAAATCGAGTATTAATTCGTCGAGTTTATGTTTGTAGGTATCAAAAACGTGTTAACTCGGAGGTAAACTCGATTTCTGGTAAAATCAGAAAGTTTGACGAGTTTGACCGAGTTAACATTCGGTAAACGCATGTAAACTCGACCAAGTTTGACGAGTTTACATCTAAAAATAAAAATAAAAAATTGGTCCATTTATTTTTTGCCCATTTTTTTCAAAACTCAATTCCTATTCTATAAGCCCAAAGACTGAAACGTTTACTGAATGGTTACCTTTACATTAACACATTGCTAGCTTTCTGAAATGAAACATTTCTTTTTCTTTCTTACCTGAGTTCTCAAACCATGAACAAGAGAGCACATACCAGTTAGGGTTGCGATTCCAATGGGGGAAATTCCGATTGCAACACTAATTCCGATTACGAACTTGTGAAACTTGCTTTTTTGGATGGTTTTATGGATGGCTTAAACTTAGACTTATGAAACTTATGATTTTGTGCATTAATTTTTGTATTTTGATGTTAAGTTGAGCACAACATTTTATTATGGTAGTTTGGTATAATTTGTCTTTGTAATTAAGTCATATTTCGCACTATTGACCTATTTACAATATTATATTAGCTTATATATGTCATGCATATAATAAATTTTATATAATTTTAATTTTAGGTAAACTCGTACGAGTTCTCGAGTCGAGTTTACCTAGACAAAACGAGTTGAGGTAAACTCTCGAGTTGCAAAACCTTGTATGTAATCTATAATGTTGATCACATACATTAGTTATTTAACAAATCTAAAAGATATATATTTTTTGTTTATAATAGTGGATGCAAGGAGTATTTAGCTATATATATTTTTTAATAAGTGTACACTTAGAAACAATTTTGATCGAAACTATAAAAACAACATCAATGAAAACTATCAAAAAAATATCAATCGATAACCGTCGCTAATTTTATTGTGAATTGAGTCGCAATTTTGTTCTAGTTTAACGTGATTGTGGGTTTGTAGGTCACTCTTCACTAGTTAGATTCAGTTTTGCGTGCATGGTTGCCGTTTTCGGATGCAAGTTTGTGCCTCCACCTTGTCAGAAGTTTAGGGTTGTTTAGGAAGTCAGCGGAGCGACTGTGACAGTGCCTTCTAGTTGGCCCCATCTCCAATTTGGTTTTGTTTGTGTCACCGCATCACCAATATTGACTGCTTTAGTGTCCTTTTTTGGGGTTTTGATTGGCTGATCGATTTAGCTCTGAGATTGAAAGTCATATTCTATATTCATAATTTTGGGCATTGTTTATGTGTCTTCTCTGGTGGACGAAAGGGTTAAGTGATGGCTCGAAAGAGCGTTGGTTTAGGGTGTTAAAAGAAGTGGCTTGTTTCAAGATACGAGCTCTCTATTCGCCGTAGTTCTTTAGTATGGTCAATGCTTTTAAGGTGGAATGTGTTAGTTGTCGCCAACTCTTTAGGTGATTTTGCCCAACGTGATCATTTTTTGGAGTTGTGGAAAGAGAAGTAGAGGTGTTGTTACATGAGTTTTTGGTCTGGTTTGGTGGTTATTTTAGAGGGATTATGGAGTGTGCAACGGGCTATAAGTGTTTTGGAGTTGTTTTCGGTGGTCGCTCGCGACAGTGTTTGAGGCGTTGGCATAAGTTTTATTTTTTCTGTTGTGTGGGGGTTTGCCTTTGATTTTTTGGAATTAGCTTTGATTTTGATGTTTAGTAGGTATGAGAGTTGTCTTTTGTTAGTTTGCCTGATTTTGTCACGTATGGAATTTTTGGGTTTTCTTTTGGGTTTTGTACCTATATATAACGTCTTTTGTTGTGGTGTTTCAGTCTTATTTGTCTCTGATCGTCTTGAATAAAACGTGATTTTTACTCTCTATCTCAAATTAGGTGTTATCTTTACCATATTTATTTGTATAAAATTATTTGTCATTTTTATGATATCAATACGTTATTTATTTACTACATTTTAATCATCTAACTACTTGACTAATTATTATTAATAAAAATGTTTGGGTAAATAAAACACATTTCATCAATAAAATCAATAATTTTAATTATTTCATAACCGCGTAAAACTCAAAACATCTAATTTGAGCAAGTCATAAATTTTGCTAAGAGAAAGAAATGGATAACCATCAGGGGTGTTCGCGGCGCTGTTTGGTTCGGTTTTGAGTCTAAACTGCATGATAAATAAGTTTGTAGTTTGATGTGGTTTGGTTGCTTCGGTTGTTGCAGTTTTTTGCGAGACAGTACAATTTTTTTTGTTTCCAACATTAAAATCAAGTTGAAAGTTAAAAAAACAACTTATTTTCAACAATGTTTTAAATTTGATTGAACATTACACTTTTATTTTCATTCAACAATGTTCCCATCAACATAGACCAAATTAAAAACATGAACAAAAAAACAATTCTCTTCGTTAAAAAATGCAAAAGACTAAAACTTTATCATTTTCTAAAACTTCTCATTGAGTTTATGTGATTCAAGATGTATCTAACATAAACAAACATTAATGCAAAAATGCAACTAGAATTAAATTAAAATACATAAATACATTTTTAAAATCAAAATGATAGAAGAAATTCAACAGCAGAAAAAACATGTCTTAGTAAAAAAAAAATGTCATTCTATACACATTTTCATTGAACTTTTACAGAGTACTAGTGTTTCTCGAATGTTATGATTTAATTCGGTTCAGATCAGTTCTTAAAATAAAAATCACTAACTAAATCGAACCATGCGATTAAGTTAAAAAATGATCCAAATATCCGTATCAAAATATTTTAAAGTTTCCAATTTAAGTTGATTCGATTTACCATCTTTGTTTGGTTTTGAACACCCTTTCAACGATACAATTTGATCGACATTGTAGAACCAATGAGACACTTACTAGTTACTCTAGTGATAGCGGTAAAATTTGTCCTTCCCTACTCTCCAATTCCCAGCATACTCTCGAGTAGTTTGAGGCCGTTGATTTTACAAAGCGCGGTGTACTCACGTGTGAATGCTGAACCAATAAACCACTTCTGAACTTCTGTCTTCAATGCGATCACGTGAGGACAAACTCGTCATTTCACTACATTTTCCCATCCCATATCCACCACAAAATATAAAACCATTAAATCTCGAAAAATGAAACTGAGCCAAATAATGATAACAAAAACAAAACAAAAAAATCACCATTTTTAATTTTCCGAAATTAATAAAAATTCACGCCGTGTCTCATGGCGCAGTAATCTCACCAATCAATGACATACTGGACCCACTCACCCTCGGATACCAAAACCAACCAATCCAAAACCGCCACGTCACACCACCTGGGATCCTGTCAGATACCCCACACTGTCTGTACCCAAAATTTTAGCGGGAAAATTTCGCAAATAAGCAAAATTCAAATAAAGTGGAAAAAATAAAAACCCTAATAACCCCTTTCAATATGTTCCCTCTCACTTTCTCTGTCTGATTTAGGGTTTCATTTTCATTTTCATTTCCATTTCCATTTTCAATCTCCAATTTTTTTCTTCATGTGAGTTTTCCCCTTTTTCTTCATGCTTTTTTAACTTTTAGTTTAATAATTAATAGTTAATTAATTTCTGTTTTTGATTATTCCTGTTTATAGTGAATCTGGTTCTTGTTTTTTTTTTTTAGGGTGAATTGAAATTGCTGATTCAATTCGATGGGGAAGGTGATGACGACGACGGAGAAAAGGAAAGGGAGGAGAAAATTGAAGAAATCTGGGACCAAGTATTTGAAACCTGGAACCCTAGCTCAGCTTCGGTGTAGCAAGTATTTAGGTTCCGGATCGGGTGCTGGTAGGGTTTGTAATGATATTGGGAAGAAAAGAGTCGAGCTTTTGAATTTGGAGAAGAATGATGGTCATGAAGGTAAGGTGTTTGATAAAAGTCCGCTGATGCTTTCGCCGGTGAATTTGGTTAAACAGAGTAGTTCAGTTGGGACGCCAAAGACCCCGAGGATTGATGAGTGTCAATCAGAATCGAGGCTGGAGTCTCTTCCCATTGATTTATTGGTATGCATGTTGCTTATTTAATTTAATTTAATCGCAATTAATGGACTGTGATTGTCGAACTTGTTTTTATTTGGTATTTGGTATTGATTTCATTATGATAAGTATCTGGTTTAAAGGTTGAGAATTGGGTTTTAAAATGATTGTCCTTTTGTGGTCATTGATGTTGTCGAATATTACGGTCAGCTGTAATTGCGGTGGTGACATAGATATCCAAAATCTTGATGTTGCTGCCTCAAATTGCGGCTATGGACCGTATTTTAAAACCTTTGTTGAGATCACTCGCAGTTGACAATTAAAGTATTCAATTTTCAACTTTATAGGATTGTGATTCTTGATGCCTTTTCTCATGCTTTTTTGTCTTGTTCATGGTTTTTGAGTGTTAATATTGGGGTTACCCTGATTTTGAAGATTCTCTGTGGATATTTTTACGTTCCTATCAAATTAGTCTACATATTAGGTTAAGGAAATTCTCACTGTTGCAGCAGATGTTAATTGTCTTCACTTACAGCCTATTGTGTCGATGTTTTTAGTTCTTTGATCTGCTACTTTGATTCAGTGTTGAGTTTCATCTTCAGCTAGTTTTTTGTAGTTTTTGCCTTTGTGGGTTTCAGTGATTTGTACTGACTTGTTTAAATGTAGAAGTGAGTATTAATACTGTGATGAAGCACACAAAGGGAAATACTGTATTGTTTTGGTTATGTGATGTTATTCTACAACGTGTTTTTAGCCTCTGTTTATTCTTGCTTGTGTTTGTTGATTGTATGGTGCTCTAGCGCATGCGATTTTGTGTTTGATATCACTGACACTACTTTATGACTGATATTTGTTTGTATTTTTGATTGGGTTACTTGTAATTAATTATGAAGCATATAAGGAAAAAATGAAGCTTGTTGAATATTAGTGAAGTTGTTAATAACTGCACATCACTACAAGTGAAAAGATGTTAAAACTCTATATTTTCATTTTACTATATTCAATTGATTGTCTACATTCATGTTTTTCTGAATTAGCTCATCTTATCTCTTTGAACTATTTATAATTGTGTTGACCCCATTTTCTTTCACAATTCGAGGTTAAAATATTATGCTGCCTGCACCATGATCAACTGAGAGCTGTTTTCCATGTTTCTCAAAGAATTAGAAAAGCAGTAAGTTCAGAGTCTCCCTGCTGCTTATATGCCCATGAATGTTCGTTTATCATGAATTGAAGTGGTTTGATTCCTCTGCAACAGCTAACTTTCTAGTGTTTTTAGGTTATTGTTGCAAGGCAGTTTCACTTCAATTATACTACCCCAGATCGCTCTCGGCTAGAGATGTTAAGTACAATGACTCCTCGTCCTTCTGAGCATTGGCCTTTTCTGTGGTAAGTGTTTATAACCAATTATCTCTTTCCTGTGATTTTGAAATCATGTCTTTATAGTGCTATAATTTTTTTCCAGCAGGGGTGATGGGAAGGGACTAAGAATTCCAAGCCCGCATACGCCTAAAGCACCTCGTCATGGGCCTCGACCTCCTTCTCACCTTAAAGTTTCTGAGATGCGACAGGTTACAGCTGTTCTTTTCAAGGAATCGGCTTTCGCTTCTCGTTGCATGGTGCCATCAGTTATACCAAAGCCCCAGTGCAAATCAGTGGCTTCTAACAGAGTTCTCTTCTGTGAAGATGAACTATGCAAGGCAGTTGCTCAGAATAAACTTCTCTGAAGTGATTATGTTTATTTTTTCCCTTCACTTTGTATAGTTCTTCTTTGGTTTCTAGTGAATGCTAGAATAGTTATGATACAGTTTTGTAGTCTGTGTTGGGGGCAGTTTAGCTGTTATGGATATTCCTGATGTCCAATTAGGTGTGGAGGGTTGGCAATGTTTGCTGAAATAATATTATTATAAAATATTACTTGTATATTTTTGTTTTTCTGAGACAATTTGTGAGTTTATTTTCAGAAACAATTGAAGGATCTTCTTCTTTTATCTATGTATACATATCCTTGAAGGATCTTCTTATTCTGTCAAAGCGGAAGTTACTTCTACCTATAGCTGCAATATTACAATTGACTGCTACCAGGTGGTTGCATCTGTTAGCTTTACATTATTACGCTGTAGTCTGCAATTACGAAATTAATGAACCCAGAATCTCTACAAGTTGGACGTAGACTGTTAGATTATGAAAGGTAAGTTTTATTCTCTATAATCTACTGTTGCATATGAATTTTATTCTATCGCTTAATCTAATGGTGCATCTTGCTACTGAGGGTCCAACTTAATTGATAATTGCTAAGAGCAACCTTAGCCAGAGGTTCACTCTCGAACACCAAATTTAGGTTGCAGGGGATTTATTTTTCTCCATAATAAGAAACTCACAATTGTATTGGATGATAGTTTTTGAGGATTTTGGATGGTATCTCGTAGGGATGATTTATTTTTCTCCATAAAACTAAAACCTCTTATATAAGAAACACACAAATTGTATGGGAGGATATGGTTTTTGAGGGTTTTGGAAGGCTTTGTCAAATTTCCTGTTTTTTTTTTTTTTTTTTTAATAATAGTTTAAATAAACAAAAGTTATTAGTATTAAATTATAAGCATTATTTTCCTCCTCTTTAAATATTTCAAACAAGTTGAGAGATTTTTATCGTTTTACCCTCTCAAGCACCTACCTCCATTTTTCTGTTAACTCTCAAACAAAGCCGTTTAAAACGGTGTTGTGGCAAATAGCACAAGATATAAAGGAGTTCTCAAACCTCATTTGAATATATCTATTCAAATGAGAACTCTTTGTATGCGACCAACGCCTTGGCAACATACATCACCATGCTTTCAAGATCTCCTATAGTTGTCATTGTCATGTTTTGGACTGTAATTGCAAAAGTATTTTTTGAGGTGTAATAGCAAAAGTTAACTAGTTTTGTTACAAGAGGGAGTAGTAACTGGTGTAACTATTCACTAATTCCTCAAGGGTGGTCTTTAGAACCTAATATAAGAAGATAGCTGACATGCTTTATTGGAAAAGAATGAAAGCTGACATTACAAAACATGGTGCTACTTGCGCCAACCTTTGCCAAAGGAAGAATTATCAAGTTATCTCCTGCTAGTCTTTTGCAGCCTTTGCCAATCCCTAAGCAAGTATGGTATGACATCTCTTCGGAATGATTTTATTGGAAGCTTTCCTAAATTCCAAACAAAGAGATACTTACATGGAGTATACTCATTTTCATTTTTACTCTTTCAAAGTTGTGAGGCTCCACAAGTTTCTATCTTCCATAGTTTTCAGATAGAGATAACATTTTCACCAGTCAATCTTGGACTATTATTCAAATACTCAACGGTTAAAACCAATATAAAATTCAATTTTCCATCTTGATTTAAACTTATAAAGGAACTGCCAATGTAAATTTGTCCGGTTGGTAAGAATTCAGCTCATTGTCGATGTAGGGACCTCTCTAAGTGCAAGCGATCTCTGAATCTTAAACTTTCTCCGACTTTGACGAGCCTCTGAAACCCAACTCGCCTAAAACTTTTTATTACCAAAAAAAACTTATAAAGAAACAGCTAGTTAAAATATTCATGCTTATCATAAGATCTTTTCAATTTTTCCATATATTAAGCATGACATATCCAAGGTCTGTTACTATATTTAATTTCATTGTACAGTATAATTCATAGACTGGTAAAATATATTAAATGGTTTTTCAATCTCAGCGTTAGAGCCACTGGAGGGTATAAGTCCTACTCTAGAAAAGAAAATTATATTTTCAAACAAAGTCATCAAGCTTCTTTTCTAAGATTTCTTTGACAAGTATTTTGTAAGCTTTCTCTGTGGGGTGATAACTGTCCCAGAACACATATTGTGAGGTATCATTACACACTTTTAAGGTGAAAGAACTACAGAGAGGACCAAGTTCTATATTTGCAATGCCACAGCATGAAGCATCCCCATTTTCAAATCCTGACCCACAAAAATGAGTAAGTCAGTTAATCTTAGTTCAAGCAGGAATACTGTTGGTAATATTTTTAGTAAGTCAGATAAATATTCTCATATATAATAAAAATAAGACACTAGTTAAGGAATCATGTAAATGAATTTTTTTGGGTCAATAGACAAGGCGACAAGTATCGCCTGAGACACACTTATTTAAGTTGAAGTAGGAAATATATAAGCTTCATGCCATGAAATTTATCTGTGGTGAGAGAACCTAAAGAGTATGAACTTGAGATACTTACCATAGTCATTGTGGTTTATGATAATGTCATGCAATTGACTAAAGTTCTCAAGGTAGACAAGCCTGGAATCTGGAAGTTTTTTTGCTAGATCTATAATTGAAGAGGAAAGCTTGGAGTTATAGATCAATGCTCCCTCATTTAAAATCTCTACACATTCCCTTAATAGGCCTCCTTTTATGGTTCTTTGCAGTGGCACACATCCTATTGGTGATAAACTGAATATTCCAATCCTTCTTGCTCCCAATAGATAAAGATCCTTCATCATGAAATTTCCATCAAACCATGAACTTTTCTAATATATAGGGTGTTATTGTCCACCTCTTAACCAATGGAAACATTGTTGATTAAAATATGGTTTAAATATATTTTTGGTCCTGCAAGTATACGATATTTTTATTTTAGGCTGGTAAAAATATTTTGTATTATTATTTAGTCCTTATAAATATATTTTTCTTCTTGAATGCAAATATTGTTCCATTTTCACATCAAAAGCATACCTCAACAAATTTTGAATTTGCACTGATCAGCATGCTTGTATACTTTTCTATATCATACTCATGCTTTCTGAATGGAAACAGATAATATGTTCCTGCAATATCATTGGTTCCCATGCTTATGATAAGCATGCTATTTGCTATAATCTCAGCTGTCCTATTTTCCCCCACAGCTTCCTTCAGTTTTCCTATATACTCTTTGAACATATCTAGTTGATCCTCTGATGATAACACTGACTAATATATAGCACAAAAAATAAAAAATGTTATGCCATTTTTTGTAGAAACTAATTTAGAAGTAAACTTAAAATTTGAAAGACAGAAACTATTACTGCTAGTTCAATTGTAAGAGGATCATATCCTGAACCAGCAGATGCAAAACACACTCCAGTTAAGAGGTCTTCAGTACTCAAATTTGGATCAAGATAAGCTGGCATAGCCTCCTTAATACCAAGGTATTCAACTGCAATTACATGAAAATTCTCTAGCATAACGAACGATGCAAGTTTTTTGAGTTAAATTAGTTTTTAGTCCTTATAAATTATCTCAAAGTTTGTTTCTAGTCCTTGTATACATTTTGCAGTCCATACAAATTACAAAATTGTGTACTTTCAGTCCTTCTTAGGGATCAAAGGTATAATAAGGACTAAAAACAAAAAATGAAAATCTTAAGAGACGAAAATCATATTTAACACAATAATAAGAAGCATATTAGTTAGCATTTAGATGTTAGAACTACGTACGAAAAACATCTGAAGGGATTTTTCCATTGCAAAACCTTCCTGTCGCTTTTCCTCCAATAAAATCCCTCCCGTACGGTTTGAAATCTGCCTTCACTAATGTTGAAATATAGTTGTTGTTGCCAGTATCCAAGATTGAATCACCAAATGCTATAACAGCAGGAAATGAATGGTTTTTATAAGGACCTTCATCAAATGCAGCTGTCACAACAAATGGATAAAACAAAACCAGAAAAGGACTGACATAAAAAGATTTAATAAGGGTGAAAAGCTTCATCATGTGATTTGAATTGAATCTCACTCTTTTGATTCAACCTTGAAGAATGTTGATTTATAAAGGGTAGGGACTTGTTTGACACATTTTTTAATACGTAGGAACTATGTAACACTTTACCTGTTGGTATCAGCTACTTAACTGTCATGGTAAAGGTAAAGGTGCTAGCTATTTCTTGTTAGCCAAGGGAAGATTAAAGGGCACAGTTTTCAATTTTCTGAACTCTATTCATTGGTTGTGTTGTTCCAATTCTTTGTCATAGCAATACCAACATTAAACTTTGTAAAAAAAAAGGTTAATAGGTCTTTACCCTGTAATATAGGCCACTTTTGGTTTTGCCCCCTGTATTTTATTTTTTTTTGGATTTGGTCCTAGTAAAAAAAATTTGTTTTAGAATACCCATCTAGGTCAGCTGACTGAGCATTTTCGCTGTTGTGGCATGCTGCGTCACCTTTTTCGAATGATGTGGCGTGCTGACTGTATAATTTTTTATTTTATTTTTATTTTTTTGAGGGGTACACGTGCCATTTGGGATTTTTTTTTTAAAAATAAAAAAAATTCTTAAAAAATAAATAAATTCTGGAAAATTAATAAAAATGAAAAAAAATTAAAATAACGGAAAAATGAAAAAATCTAGAAAATTTAATGAAAAAATTCTGGAAAAAAATTAATATATATCGAAATTTACAAAAAAAATCTGAATTAAATTAAAATTATAAAAAAATTCAAAAATTTTATATTATACAATTATTTTGATTTTGAAAATTAATTTCTAGAATTTTATTTTATTCAAAAATATAATCTAGATTAACAACATGATACAATGGATATTGATTGACACCGGTATATAAGTCTTGTTATATTGTTGAATAACTAGCCCTTAATTCTATTCTTCATGATCTAATGTTATGGTTTTTTAATTATGAAAATATTTTCCAATATTTTTATTTTTTGTATAAAAAATAAAATAAAAAAAACTTTTTAATACAAAAGTTCAGATTGGAAAAAAAAACTTATATGACAAGCCCTTAGTTCGAATTTTTTTATAATTTTAATTTAATTCAGATTTTTTTATAATTTTTTTGAAAAGTTCAATATATATTAATTTTTTCCATACTGTTTTCATTTTTTCCAGATTTTTTGGATTAAATTATCTAGATTTTTGTTCATTATTTTTCATTTTACCAGATTTTTTTAATCATTTTTATTAATTTTTCCAGAATTTTTTAATTTTTCCGTTACTTTTTAAATTTTTTTCAGAATTTATTTCGTTTTTTTAATTTTTTTAAATTTTTTTTGAAAAAAATCACGAATGCCACGTGTACCCCTTAAAAAAATAAAAATAATTATACAGTCAGCGCGCCACATCAGCGAAAATGCACAGTCAGCTGGCCTAGGTGGTATTCTAAAACAAATTTTTTTTACAAGGACCAAATCCAAATTTTTTTTTTACTGGGGGCAAAACCAAAAGTGGCCTATATTACAGGGGAGTAAAGACCTATTAACCCAAAAAAAAAATATTAAGGTGTGAAAATTGAAGGTACTTTTCCGTTCTAAAATAAGTGTGCTCTTGATTTTCGGATATCAAACTATTGTTTGGTTTTGAATCGTCAATCTTTGAACTCTCTACTTTTATTCATGGGAAGGGAAAAAGTGAGTAAAAACCCTTGAGAGATTAAAGGTCTGGGGGTTGGTTTCGAATAGGGAAGGTTTGACGCACCCTAAACGACTACGGTACTCCGTAGGAGCCTTTTGCTTAAATTATCTTGTGCTAAGTTATTTGCTTATTTTGAAAATAATTGCCTAAATGTCTAAGTGAAAGAATGGAGGGAGAAGAAGCATGTTTTTGGTTATTTTTATTTGATTTGGAAGGATTGAGTCCTTTGTCTACATACCCTTAAAAAAAAGGGATCAAAACCAATGTAGTTCACTCTTAAAAAATTATTTGGTGAGTTGGATTGAATTTAAAGTTTTTGAAGATGGTTTTAAGAAGAGAAAAGAGGCCTCAAAGGCATAGAAGAATAAAAGAAGTGAGGTTGTTTGATTTTAATTAAAAGAAATCCAAGTCTAATATGGATATTAAAATTGTTTAAAAAATTGATTAACAAAATAAAAGGAAAACAAGCTCTTGGGTTAAAGTCCAAAGTTTCTTAAGAAAATATTTTTGATGTTTGATATATTTGATTTTTTTTGGTAAAAAATATTTTTCTAAGCTAACGGTAAAAGAAACTAAGCGTTTCGACCTAACGTAAAAAAAAGTAAAAATGTGATAGGAATTACCAAGGATGTTGGACCCCAAGTAAAATTCCATCCTAAAATTACTAGTTGTTCATTTTTAAAGGCTCTCAAATTAGTTCAAAAATTTACCCTAATTTGTCACTAATTCATTTGGTCCTCGCTCACGGTCCTAACACAATGCGGTAAAATAAATTATGGTGTCGGTGCATATTTTATTATATGATGTTACATAGTCCCTATATACATGCTAAAGCTTCAAATAAATGCAAATAACAAGATAAAAATGCATGCATCATGTTACATCAATACCTATTATACACACTAAAAATTTAATGATAATAAAATAAAATGACAAAAAATTAAACATGCATGAAATGATTCTAAATAATAATGCAATTATAAAAAGGAAATAAACTAAAAAAAACAAATAACAAGCAAATAAAGATAAACTTAATATGAACAAAAAAGAAAATGAAGATAACTATACTAAAGTAGATAAATGCACCAAAGAAAATTAGGTAAAAAAAATGTGACCATAAACTTAATAAACTAAAAAACAATGGGAATAAAAAAAAAACTAAATAAAAATTAAAGGAGCTTTTAAAAAAATAAGAAGAAATTTTTTTATAGGAAAGGGGTGCAAAAATTAAAAGCATGGAGTAAAGCAGTAAAACTGTAGAGAATTTTGAAAAGAAATGGGCCTTGCATTTGTACCTGGGCTTAAGGAGACAGTCAAACAGATCAGGATCGTTGAATCCAGATCTGATGGCCAGAAGAACAACAGTGTACATATCATGCAATAGGTATGCGCATATACAAGTCAAACAGAGAATAAACAGTGACCGTCAGATCGTAGATCTGACGGTTAGAAAAAACAATACGTAAAAGAATGATGCATAGGTGCGCATGATATCAAACACAAGTGCATCATTGGCCGTCAGATCTACGATCTGACGACCTAGCTTCAAAAAGTGCATGATAAGACTAGGGATAACATGTACAGGATTCAGGCAATAAAAAAGGTATAAAAGCCGATTCAAAGAAAGAAAAACACATATGCTCAAACAAAATCTCTCTCTAAGATTAAAGCTAGAGACCGGAAAAGATGGAAGGAGGCGGTCGGAGTTCCTCCGACACGGTGATCCGCCGTAGCGCCGCTGCGTCGGAGCTCCCCTATAATTTTTTTAATTTTTTTTTTACCAAATCAACTGTCTCTTCTTCCTCAGTTCGGATCCGAGACTATCTTTTTGAAAACAACGATTGAAACTTCTAGATCTAAAAACTAAACATCAAAGGCAAGGCAAAAGACCTACGAAAATTACCTCTTCCTCTGAAACAAAACGGATCGAATCTGCTACCTCTCCTCGTCTTCGGTTCGGATCCGACGCCTTGTGTGTAAGCTTGGTTGATTTGCTTTTGTTGTTGTGCTTGTTCGTCGGTTTCGAAAACGAAATGTTGGTGACGGTTTCAGTTGTGGTAGATGACGAGTTATTGTTGAGGATTCGGATTATGTGTAGATTTGGTGAGTTTATGTTGAGAAAACCGATTTGGTTGTTGTTATAATACTTATTGATTTTTGAATTTGAGCCAGTAATCCAAATCTGGATTGTTGTTTGTGGTTATGGATGAGATTGAACTTTGGGAAATTATTGAGTGTTCTTCATTTCTGGAAAATTGTTCGTGAATGTTCTTCCCATTTTTTGTGTTTGATTTGAAAAAGGGTTGAAAAGCTAGAAATTAGGGTTTGTAAATATTTGGCAGCGACTGTCAATTACTCCCTCCGTTCCTTTTTAAGTGTCTTTTTAGGGTGAATTTTCCTTTCCTATTTAATTGTCTTTTTGGTATTTTAAGGGTATGATTTGTCAATTACTTTTATCTTTTTCAATAAAAGTAATTAATGCTATCTATTTGGAAAACTAAAGTTTGTTTTTTAAACAAAATTTGTTTTTTTTTTAAAACAAAGTTTGTTTCATGTTATCTTCAAATTTAAACAAAATTTTGTTCCAAACAATGGTTTCAAAAAGAGTTATAATTCTAT
>Ga0315913_1000198_pt1 | contig 44038 bp, 30 predicted proteins | sample MpolsnodulesMG_FD_207736 | JGI IMG/M metagenome (GOLD analysis project Ga0315913, IMG submission 207736) | Medicago polymorpha root nodule microbial communities from Los Angeles, California, United States - small nodules | ecosystem: Host-associated > Plants > Roots > Nodule | place: USA...
AGTTTTAAAATAGGGGGGGCAAAATCCAAATTCAATCAAAATAGGGGGGTAAAACTGCACTTAAGCCTATAATTTTTTAATAAATCATCATTGTTTTTCAATAAAAAATTGATATTTTTAATTGCTCTAGCATGTGTAATTTTGCACCTATTATACAAACCCATAAATTGTCTGATCCCTTCCACACCATTAAAATGAATGATATGCAATATTGCAATGCTGTTTGGTGCCTTCTACACGTCACAATTTAAACCTGGGTCCACCCCAACGCTATCAGTAATGAGTATTGATTTTCTTCAACTGCTTGGAGTTCTCGTGTATCATGCAAGTTAATATGGTATACACAAATGTTGTAGATAAGACTAACAAGGCCATGTATCTTTAATAATTGCTCTGGTCACACAAATTTTTTTTCACAAATATGAGAAAAAGACCAAAATACTTTCAATAGCAGTTAACTGTCGTTTCAGATCAAGACCTACATGTATAGAGTCAGTTTTTTTGAAAAACTCTCTAACGGCACATAAGTGTCGTGCGAGCCAGTGCAAAATGTTGTACCATTTATCCTTGTTTCGTTTCATTTTATTTTAGGTAAAATGTGTTTTTAATTCTTACAAATAAAGCGTGTTTCAGTTTTTGTCCCCAAAAAAATAACTTTTGAAATAATATACCCGTATAAAAAATTTGTTTTTTTAAAAAAGTCCCTAAACCTTGTTGATTTAATAAATAATGGCAATAATTAGGGTTGCAAGCAATTGAGTTGCCCGTGATAAAGACATCTAACTCATCACTTGTCTGATCTTGAACTTGAAGGTTTGAATTTCAACATTATTTAGGAAGATTATATGTCGACGTTATCAAATCTTGAAGATTTGTTATCAAGATGTCTAATGATAGTTTATTTATTTATTTTTATCGATTTCATAAAAAAATGACTAATTGTACACATTAATTTTATGATGATAAAACAAACTTTAATTGTTAGTTGCTAAAGAAATCATTGCGACGAGTCTTCTACTCCGCATCACAGATCCATCCTCTTGGGTTGGACTGTCCTTTCGTCGACGATCTTCAGTTTCGTCGTCGGTATGAAAACCTAAACGGGTTTTGGTCCTAGGTGCTATCAACCCACGGCTCTGGTGTTTTTTGGGCCGAGATGGTTGAAAACCCGGTGTTGCTAGATCTGCAACATCTGGGTCGGTTTCTTTGGTTGTTGTTTAAAGCCGCGTTATCTTCCTTGGAGGTGGCGGCGGCGGCGACGGTTTCGTGTTTCACATGCAAGATGGTTGCGGTGTGGCTTTGTTTTCCTGATTCCATTACAAATTTGTTGAGATATGCAGGGTTTCAAAGTTTCGGGATTGTGTCAGTCGTGCAAGAGAAGATAGGTCACACGTCGAAAGAGAAGGTTCAGTTTCGACATAATTTTGATCTTGTGTACTCTATGGTTTTGTATCCTAGTCATTCTTTTGTTTGACATAGGACGATGTGAACTCAAAAGAGTCGTTAATGCTCGTTGTCGTGTAGGGAGTTGATAGATCTTGAATTGTTTCTGTGTTGGCAAACGATTCATATGCCAGTTTAATAATATTTGTCATTCACTTTGTTTGATTTGGACTGTGAGACTCGAAAGGGTCGTTTAGCTTGCTACCATTGTTGCAGAGAGTTGATGGTACATGAACCGCCTCTTTGTTGACAGAAGGTTCAATCACCGCATCAAAGACCTTTAGTTAGTTTTAGAATTAATTAGAGGTTAATACACTTGTGTGTTGTTTTAATTTTTGTTTCGCCTGTTTGAGGTCGACTTACATTCTTGTGTGGTTTTATTGGGTTAGGTTTATGTCCCCCAGTTTTTATGTATTTTTTCCCCTTTTTTTAATAATATTTATGAGCATTTGATAAAATATTCGAGTATGGTACCAACTTAGTTGGTAGCCTATCTTTTTGATGTCATTTTGCTCTGGCCTTATAAAAAAAACATTACGCTTACTTTTAAACTTATTTTTTATTTTTTAAAAGCTCTTCTAATTTCAGTTGTGTTGTACTACAAACGAATTTAAATTTAATTCTAATTTTTATTCATCAATTAAATTTCTTAATTTTTAAGATCCTCGTCATTTAGTACCTCCCTTTCCATTTCTTCAATTTAGAGAGATAAATACAAAAAAAAAAAATATAAATAATTAATAGCGGTTGGTCTCACTTAGTGGTAGAACATGCAGTCTACTTTTTTTGGAGTAAAGATCCTTTCCATTTATAAAAATAAATGGAGATTGTCATCACGAAGAGATAGACACACAAAAAAATAGGTGGTGAGTCCTATCATTAAATAGATTCCACTATCATTAATTTTTTTTAAATTTTTTATTGTGCATTTATCTCTCCAAATAGAAGAAATTGAGAACATCCTAAATGGAGACGATCCTAACTCTTTTTTTTTGTATCTATCTCTCACTAAATGACATTCTCCATTTATTTTAAGCAAATAGAGATAATCCTTACTCCTATCTATCTATGCGTCTCGGGTATTGGTCTGGAATTCGGAGATTGAAAGTTCCACCAAAAGTTAAGCATTTAATTTGGCGGATTCGTAGAGGTTGCCTACCTACAAAAGTCCGGCTTCAAGACAAAGGGGTGCAGTTCCCGCTTTCTTGTGTTAGTTGCGAAGGGCATCCTGAGGACGTTGACCATTTTTTTTAAATTGTTATTTTGCTGTTCAGGTATATATTCAGACAAGATCAACAACCGAGGCTATTTTTAAGTTGCTGCATGATTTGACAGCTGCTCAAGCCCAACGTTTTACAATTACCATTTGGAGTTTGTGGAAACACCGGAACCTCAAGTTGTGGCAGAGTGCTACAAAAACAATTGCACATGTGGTGGATAGGGTTGTTCGCATGCTAGAAGATTGGAAAATGGCAAATGTTGTTGTTGTTACACAACAAAGACAGCAATCAGCTTGACAGAACAACGTCAACAACAGCAAATCACTTAAATGTTGGCAGCCAGCTTGCGCACCCTCATGTGAACAGATCTGAGGCTATGGTAGGATGGCTGACACCTGTTTATGGTCGTTTTAAATGTAACATGGATGCCTCTTTCTCAAACCAATTGAACCGGACAGGAATAGGCATTTGCATACGTGATGAGACAGGTACCTTTGTGCTTGCTAAATCTATTCATATATCACCTATGTGTTTGGATGCAGCAGGTGAAGCCTTGGCCTTATTTTATGCATTGGAATGGCTGAGTGATATGGTTTTTGATAATGTTGATTTTAGTTCAGATTCGAAGGTTATTATTGATGCATTTCATAAGAACAAGATTGATGTTACGAAGATTGGATGCATTCTATCTGCTTGCAAAATATTGTTTTCTTCTCAGTTTACAAAACTCAACAGTCGAGTTTCACAACGGACAAGGCAATATGGTAGCTCATACCCTAGCGGAAACTGCCCCATTATTAGCTAATCCCACTATCTATTATCATGTACCTCGTTATATTTAACAAGTTATTATTAATACTCAAAAGAAAAAATCTATCTATGCGACCTGTGTAATGTAATTATCACCGACAACTCAATTGTTTACAACCCCAATTATTGGCATTATTTATTAGTAAATTTTTCAATCTGCCCTACGCTTTTAATAAAACTAGGCAAGACCCCGTGCTATCGTACATGTTTGCTATAGATATTATCGTTATGTTTGTACTGACAAAATATGGAATGGATAATGTATTTAATAATATATTTAATTAAGTAAATAAATATAACATAAGTTTTAGCTGATATTGTTGAAATTAAACAATAAAAATTTTAGAACACAGCTTTTGTAAAAATAATAATAATAATCAGAACACATGCTTTATTATTAAACGGATAAATATTTTCAATGTAATTGAGTATAATGATTATGATCATCATGGTTTGATTTTGAATGTGTGCATTAACTTGTTAGGGTTAACTTTAATAAATTTGAAGCAAAATTGATTTTAGGGTTAAATATGGTTTTGGTTGCTATAAATATATCAATTTTTCGTTTTAGTCTCTCTGAAATTTTTCTTCAATTTTTAGTCGCTCTAAAAATTTTCATCTTCACTTTTGGTCCCTCTTTTAAAGTAAAGTCGTATGTATAATTTCTATTTTTGAAAACAAATTTGCAGAAAAATTCATAATAATATAAGAATCTCTCAATTTTTAACAAAACATGAATTTAATATGAATTTTTATATTTTTGACTGTTAAAAATTCATATTTAATTTATGTTTTGTTAAAAAATTCTAATGTTTTTTGGGAATTTTTTTTACAATATTGTACACATTTCTGCACAATTTCATTTAAAAAAAATACAAAAACTAACTCTAAAATAGGGACCAAAAATAGTGATTGGAAAATTTTATAGGGACTAAAAGTTGAAGGAAAATTTTAGAGAGACTAAAACGAAAAATCGGTACATTTATAGGAACCAAAAATATATTTAACCCTTGATTTTATGGTTTAAATGTTTGGTTCGTGGATTTTTGGATAATATTTGTCTCATGTTATTTTTATGTATTAGTGACGATAATTGTCTTGCGTCTTTTTCTTCATATTAATTTGAGACAAATATTTGTTCCACACTTCTTTTATATTTATCAGCGAAAAATTTGTCTCATGTTCTTTTATATTAATCAATGTCAAGTTTTTTTCGCGTATTTTTTTTATGTATGAATAGAAATTTTTGTCCCATTTTTTTAATATTTATGAGTGATAAATATTGGTCTCATGTTCTTATGAATCAATGACAAATATTTATTATATCTACGTTTATAATATTATTAATGAAAAATATTTGTCTCACAATTTTTCTGTATGAGTGATAATTATTTGTGACATATTTTTTTATATTTATCAACGATAAATATTTGCTCCATGCTTTTATGTATCAGTGACAAACATTTGTCCTGTATTTTTTTATAATTACAAGTGATAAACTTTTGTCTCGTGTTTGGTACATACAATTCATAACCGGGATATGAATTTGTTTGTCATCGATCAATTAGTTAAATTATATATAATTTTTAATATCTTCTAAATAAAAATGATTATAATATACTAATTTGAGTTTGTAAAAATAATACATAGGAAAAATCATTTTTTCACACCTCAATTTTCTATTGTTGTATTTTTCTTATTTTATTTCAATGATATTAAAAATCACTAATTTTAGCTTACTCTTTAGTGACAAACATTTCTCTTATGTATGATTTTTATTTATAAGATATATAAAAAATAATTTAATTAATTTTTTGGTGACAAACAACATGGACTCGGCTTTGTCTAACCATGCCACCCCTCCTGACGATCTTTTGCCTCTCCTTAAGGATGATTCTTGGGGAAGTTTTTTCCCTCGTGGCTAGTCTTTTTTTGCTGTTTTTTTTTTTTCTGTTTTCTTTCATCACTTGTAACAAAAAAAAAAATTTATCCGTGTATTAGTACCACGCTTCAACGACACCCTTTATTGACACATTTAGATAGAACAATGTGAAAACAATGCATTGTGCAAAAATTAAAATTAATGTATTATATTAGTATTTTATTATATTTTAAAGGCATTGGAAGTTTTGAGACGAAACTTTCAATTATGTATCGGTGACAAATCGTCATCATTGTGTTGTGATAACTAGACAGGGCTAAGAGCACTTCATCACTTGGTTGATGTTGTCATCATTTTGAATACTCAATTACAACCCATGGTGGATATTAGTTCTGGTGGCTCGTGTGATTGGAATAAATCAATGGCAATTGTTCCATACGAGCTCAACATGATAGTTGATTGATCATCTCTGCTTTGACCTTTGATGATAATCTTCTGGATAAATGAGTTTGGGGAGCTTCTCAAACAGGTAGATATTCTTGCTTTACAACATATAATTGGCTTTTATCCCATTTTCGAGAGTGTGGAATGATATTGGAAGTTGGGATGGGATTTGAAAATTGTCATTTCTAACTAAGGTACAATTTTTCCTTTTGCTTTTCATGCACAATGTGAGTAACAAGTTTAGACATCATTGCAACTTGGAAATTTCTCCTATCTACTAGAGATGTGAAACCCATGATGAAGATGTGCTTTACCACCTTAGGGATTGTGCTCCATTAAAAGAGGTTTGGCATGAGATACATAGTGTTAATCATCCATATTTCTTCACCTTTACAGTCTTGAAAGCATGATTACAAACTATGTCTAAAGGAACTTTTGATAACATGTTTGCAATAGCTATTTTGGTGGATCTAAATCTTCATATATAACCATACTCTTGGGGAGAAAAAAAATCATTGAAAAACCTAAAATGTTCTTCATTATATCATAGACATCGTGTGTACTGTTCTAACTTGTGTTAATATTCACTCATCATAGCACCACATTAATCACCATATTGTTAAGTGGAGCCCCACCCCCTCAAGATGCATGTGTAAAGTTGAACATTGATTGGATAGTTGGCTTCTCTTCTAACGAGGGGTGGGGGGCACACTTTTTGCTGAGCTATTTGGTGTTTATCATAATTTGATGTTTGTTATCAACAACTTTATTCAGCATGTTATTTTCAATATAGATTCTTTAGAAGTCTTCCATCATCTCAACATCAGGATCTCTCGTATATGTGACGACAAGGAATCATATAGGGAGTTTTGTCATCTTTCAGTGGCATTATAATAGAAGTAGGTAGTTTATATTTGTTTTAACCGAGTCTTGTAAAAAAATCATTCAAAAAGTCATGAAAGAACAAAAGGAGGAAAAAGGCATTGATACCATGGAAATCCACCCCAACCATACAACTATATCAATAGGTTGTTCTTTGTACAAGTTTATCACTAATGATGCTTGGGGGATAGTTGTTATGGGCGTTCTGGTGAGAAGAAATGGAGCAAGGAATGAAGAAATCAATGAGTCATATTTTGCCTAACTCGCATCGTGGGCTATGATCCCCACATTGAGAGAAGACGATTGGAAACCAAGGTGATCGCTTCTGTTTATCTCGTATCAGGGGCTATGAGCCCCGCTCGTGAGATAGAGCGACATAACAAAATGGATGTTCGCTACCTACCCCGCATTGTGAGGTTAAGGCTCGCATCGGGAACCAATTTCCGTAAAACTTGGGGAATGGATGCATATTAATATTGAACCCCTATGTAAGTAGAAAAACACCCTTTGACAAGAGAACGAAGGAAGAGACGCGATTTCAACGGGATTCGAGAGACGTATGCCATTCAGGACCCACATAATCATCAATTGGTGATTCTTTTTCTCATGTTTTCATGTCCATATATAATTATATGTGTTTAGAAGTATGAAGCTAAATATCTTTAGGTTAGGTCATGAAAAGGAACTTCCTTGTACTTATTTATTCATGTAACTTTAAATGATTTTATGAGTTCTAGACGATTACTTTGCTATTTTATTCGGTTAATATTATTCCTAGTGCTTTTGATGTGTTCATTGACGTTCATAAATCAATTTAGGGCGCAATGATTACTAATCATAACTTTAAGGCTTTACCTATTTTAACTGTTCAATTATTGATTAGATTTAGACATAAACAAATAATAATTATTACTTGCTTTGTTGTTCTTAAACCTTCATTGGTTAGGGCTTACCTAAGATATTATGGAGAAATAACTATTTAATGAGTTAGTAACCAAGACATTGTCCTAACTATTTTGTTCAAAGGTATTGAAATCAAGTAATCAATAGCATCATTGTATTTATAGTTTGTAGTTACTCAAATAATTTAGTGAAGGAAATCTGACATGACCTAGTTGCTTTCTCACTCTCTTAAGGAATCAAAACCAATCATATTGCCAAATGCACCCCCCATTTTACTCTAAATAACTTAATCATAATCGTGTTGGTGAAGTTGAAACTAGATAATTCTTATGGATTCGAACTCTTTTATAAATATTACTATTTGTTGACACACAAGTACAATTTGTAGTAGTTTATCATCAATATGCATGTATATGCTTCTTTGTTGGTGAAGATTTTTTTGTTTAAAAGAGTATATTCCTCACATTACTTTCCAACATATATTTAATCATTGATTACAACATTGACGCCCAAATTATTGATTGAAGTTGATCTTTCGATAAGAACCAAACGAACACTGTAACAAGACGCGAAACCAAACAACGTCGCACAAGATGACGAACAACACAATGCCGCACTCGAACGACGAAACCACAATAAACACAAAATAAAAAACTTGATATATGTGGAAATCACTTATTTAGATTGAAAGAAAAGGGAAAAAAAGATTAAGAATGGTGATTCTAGGTCAAAAAATGACCTAAAACCACTCCTCTTCGATGAGTGAAAGAGAAAAAGAATATAGAGCGAAGGTGGAGTTTCTCTTACTAAGAAATTAGGGTCGGCTTCTTTTTCTTTAGAGTTGAAAAAAGTCCATAAACTTTTGCTCCTAGTATTCTTTTTTTCTAGTCATTTTACCAAAAAAAAATATCTTGCCCATACGATTAATCAAGGATAATTTTGTAAATTAATTCATAATTTCTCTTTCTCATATAAAATTAATTATATTTTTTAATTTGTGTGAAATGTTCAAAATAAGTTATAATTTCGGACGAAGTATTAAATTACTTTAGTGTATGAATACATTCAATTTTAATTTCTCATATTTCAAAGTAAATTTGTTGTATTAACACGAGATATATTTGAAAAAGAGTAATAAATACATCTACAAACCCATATATAATTTTATATTTAGGGACAAATAAATCTTCAAAAAGAGTCTTATAATTAAATACAGAGGAAATACATCATTTATGACTCACCTCAATAATTGCTAAATATAAATTAAGAAAAATTATTTTTACATATAATTTGGAGTATTGCTATATTCAGCGAAAAATTACTCACGATAGCTTCACGAACTAAACAACTGGCCAATCAAAATTTGTTTCTTAGCGGGATACAAGGAGAGGTGAAGTAAAATACGGGAGCCAACAAATTCTATGCATGTCAATTTAGCTTCACGAAATTTTCGGGTAAATAATTTCGCTGTATATATCATTTTCCTATAATTTGTTGATATTTGTGCAATAATAGAATCTAGGGTTTAGACTATTTATAAGATGCTTGAGAATGACCCCGAGAGTGATATTTCTAGTCCTTTGTGGGTTGTTTTAACATGACTTAAGCCCCAAGCAAGCTGGACTTTAGGTCTTTTTACCCGGTTCTAGATGCTTTTAGAAGCTGGTTAAGGCGGCGTCTCTGGAAGGGCGCGCCTAGGCTTTAGGAGCCCTTCTGGAGGACACCTAAGCCTTTCTAGAGGGCTTTTAGGCCTTTAGGAATATATCGACGGTCCAATAATGTTCATTCAATTTTTAAAATTATCTTTCAATTATTAAAATAGAGAAATAGTTGATATTTTAATTCTTTCCATTTAATTGGGAGCATTTTTTGAAAATCAATTTATACATCTTGAAATTTGACGAGTCTTGTAAAAAAGGACAAAAAGAAAGGTTCAAGAGAGACTTGCATAAAGGGTGCAAGGTTATTATTATTATTATTATTATTATTATTATTATTATTATTATTATTATTATTATTATTATTATTATTATTATTATTATTATTATTCTTTCTCTCTGAAGGAAAGGTAATTATTATTTTTATTATTAAATTATTTTTGACACACATTAAAGGATCTTCCAACATCTTAATGTTCCTACTTAGGCCACAAACTTGGGTTACCTAACGGCAAACCCTCTCCATCATAATTTACTAATAATTCATATCATACTATGTGACTATAGTCCCTTCCACTAAAGGCAAACTAATGAAACCTCAAAAGCATCTATAAAAAGACAAGTTTATTTCAATTGGAACTCATCCTCAATGGCGAAGATTCTTTCAAATAAACCAAAGATGGCTCCTACATTTGCACTTCACTTTCTTTCTTTAGTCCTTTTCTTCTGTACGGTACGTAATTCAATATACACAGTCTTACTCTTACTGATATTTTTTTGGTAACAACAGGGCCTATTGATAAAGAGCAATTTTCATGATTGATGTTTCCCTTTGCTTATGGATTTCTTCTTAACGTTTTGACAAGATGGATTTCTTAACTAAAATAAGAGATAAACTAAAATGATAATACCATACAAGTAAACAGAACGCAGTTGAATTTTGAAGGTAGTAAGAAGCAATTAGTCCCTTACTACAATTTAGTTTTGAAGATATATGGATCCCTCTTTATTCCTTATGCGTGGATATACTTGGATGTCATTTGAAATTTGGGTGTTGCTCATTTACTGAATGGGAACCCAATAGGGAGATACTCACCATAGTATAGTTGGCTTTTTGGTGTTGGATCAAATTGTTTTTTCAGTTACTATGATTTTGGTGCGATGGAAACTCAACCGGAAGATACTTAACATAGTAGTTGACTTTTTCGTGTTGGAACAAATTGTTTTTTAGATACTATGATATTGGTACTAAATTTTCATAGTTGTTTAGCAATGACTAACCTCCGTCGATAAGTTTTTCTTGTATATTAAAATATGTTGATAATATAGTTAATTTAATACGTTTATTTTATATATAGATGTTTCTAAAATACTCTTACATATAAATGTACGATCTAATTCTACTACTCATACTCTAAGACAACCGCAATATCAATTAAGGGTATATATTAGAAAAAATATGAAAAATATTTCTAGTAATTTGCAATAAAGATTACTAGATTTAGGACAGTTTTTCTTCAAAAAGAACTTATATTGTAGGACAAAAATAACATTATTTGCAACAATGTCAAATCTAAGGCAATCTCTTGAAGTTGCTTTCAGCATCATGATCACAAGAAATGCTTAAGACTTAGGGTGTGTTTGTTTCAGTTTAAAAAAAAATAGATTTTGTGTTAAAAGAATCTAAAGATGTTTTTTTTAGAGATTTTAAAAAAATCTGAAGTTATTTTTGTTTGCCTATTACCCATAAAAATCCTTTTTTTTTTAAATGAGTTTTAACTTGTGCATTTGTTACCTCCTTGTTTTTGAAAAAAGTTAATCCTAATAGCTTATCATTTTATGGTCAAATAGATTTTTTTTGATAAAATGATTTTTCTAAAAATCCTAAACAAACACTTAAAAATGACAAAAGTGATTTTTTTACACAATTTTTTTTTCTTTCTAAAAAAAATCTTAAACAACCGCACCCTTACTTGTGTGACTTAGAGGAAATAATTTCTGTTATTACTTTTAATTTTATCAATTTAAATTACATTTTTCTTTGATTTTATTTTCAAAAAATAATTTGACTTAGTTTATGAATCATTAACGTCCTTTCGGTCAAACATCAAGCATCAGTTCATATTATTTTTGGACAAATAATATTTGTACAACCATTTTGTGACAACTTCTAAACAACTTTCTCTCTCATACTCACATTATGCTCTTTTCCTCTCTCATCCTTTTTCTCTCTCCATTGTTTTTTACCAATAAAAAAATAGAGAAAACAAGGTTGTCATCAAAGTTGTCTCCAAACGGATGTACATATATCACTACTCTTATTTTTGGCTAGTTACTTTGGCCACTAATATTTTCATTGACTTCATTTGTAGAATGGCCAAGGCATCGGTGCCAGAGACATGAAGATAGAACTGCAAGATCAGAAACAAGATGATTTGAATGGGGACAAACAACCAAATTACATTTATAAAGCTAGCGATGAAAGTAAGCAACCCAACTACATTTATAAAGCCAACAACAATGAAGTCAAACAACCCAACTACATTTACAAAGCTAACCATGAAACCGAACAACCAAATTACATTTATAAAGTTAGCGATGAAGGCAAGCAACCCAGTTACATTTATAAAGCCAACAATGAAGACAAACAACCCAACTACATTTACAAAGCAAGCCATGAAGCCAAACAACCGAACTACATTTACAAAGCAAGCCATGAAGCCAAACAACCAAATTACATTTATAAAGCTAGCAATGAAGTCAAGCAACCCAATTACATTTATAAAGCTAGCGATGAAGGCAAGCAACCCAGTTACAATTATAAAGCCAACAATGAAGTCAAACAACCCAACTACATTTACAAACCTAACCATGAAGCCAAACAACCAAATTACATTTATAAAACTAGCGATGAAGGCAAGCAACCCAATTACATCTATAAGGCTAACCATGAAGCCAAACAACCCAACTACATTTACAAAGCAAGCCATGAAGTCAAACAACCCAATTACATTTATAAAGCTAGCGATGAAGACAAACAACCCAATTACATTTATAAAGCTAGCGATGAAGGCAAACAACTCAACTACATTTACAAAGACAACCATGAAGCCAAACAACCCAATTATATTTATAAAGCTAGTGATGAAGTCAAACAACCCAATTACATTTATAAAGTTAGCGATGAAGGCAAACAATCCAACTACATTTACAAAGCCAGCCATGAAGACAAACAACCCAATTACATTTATAAAGCTAGCAATGAAGTCAAACAACCAAATTACATTTATAGAGTCAACAATGAAGTCAATCAACCCAACTACATTTACAAAGCAATTCATGAAGCCAAACAACCCAATTACATTTATAAGGCCGACAATGAAGTCAAGCAACCCAACTACATTTACAAAGCTAGCCATGAAGTCAAACAACCCAATTACATTTATAAAGCTAGCGATGAAGACAAGCAACCTAATTACATTTATAAGGCTATCGGTGAAGCTAAGCAACCAAATTACAATTATAAAGCTCCTACCCATGATCATACTGAAGCTTTCCAGATAGGATTTTTCAATTGGGATGATCTTCATGTTGGAAATGTAATGACCCTCCAATTTCCAATCCAAGAGGTTGCTAATTTCCTTTCAAGAGAAGAGGCTGACACAATTCCTCTCTCAATTTCACAACTCCCAAGTGTTCTCGAACTCTTTTCAATCCCCGAAGACTCTCCTCAAGCAAAATCAATGAGAGAAACACTTGAGCAATGTCAAGGAGAACCCGTCACAGGGGAGTCCAAGACCTGTGCCAACTCTATAGAGTCCATGCTTGAATTTGTTGACAAAATAATTGGTTCCGACTCCAAGCATAATGTTCTTACTACCAGCCACCCCTCACCCTCAGCTATCCCTCTCCAAAAATACACCATTTTAAAAGTATCACATGACATTAGTGCTCCCAAATGGGTATCTTGCCATCCCCTCCCATATCCATATGCCATTTACTATTGTCATTACATAGCTACAGGAACCAGGGTGTTCAAGGTCTCATTGGTTGGTGATGTGAATGGAGATAAAATAGAAGCTGTAGGAATGTGCCATTTGGATACATCTGATTGGAATCCAGATCATATGATATTCAGGACACTAAGGATCAAGCCGGGGAAGAATGTTCCAGTGTGTCACTTATTATCCATAAACCATCTTTTGTGGGTACCAGTTCAAACTTCAAAAGCTATTGTGTAAAGTGAGTTGATCAATCTAGATCAGTGTGTATAATAAAAGTCGATCAATCTTACCAATCTGCATTAGCTAGCAATAACATCCATGTTGGTGAGTGATGACCAGTTTCCTATCTATGTGTCTTGTTACTTGTTTTATGTATAAATAAATTAAATAAAGTGTGTTTGTTGATGTTTGTGTGCATGGGAAAAAGTTGCGTTGAACTTTTATTTTTGAGAGCCGTAGACTTGGATTTGTTGCAACATGTTAATTAAAGGAATATACTAAATGCTGAGAATAAAATGTTATGATAAAATAACAAATGAGTTGCACGACATATATATGTGACGCTTAAAATGCAATAAACTAAAACAAGAACAATCTATTGAAGAAAAAAAAAAAAGATTTTGATGTTGCAATGGTGACATGATGTTGTAGAAACATTGAATGGATGTGAAAGTCAATAATTGTGTAGCTGAAGAAGAACTCATCTTTGTCAACAACCAATATAGGCAAGGAGGTGACCAATATCAGAATCAATACGATAAATTTCAAAAGGAAATAGTTCAAATTATAAAAAAAAAAAAAAAAATATCCTTATCAACCGCCACATCAAAATCCTCAAGAAGACATGACATAGAAAATTGAGGATACCTTCAAGCAATTTATGTAGTTGTCAATGAATAATCAAAAGAACATTGATGCTTCAATCAAGAATTTAGAAGTTCAGATGGGGCAACTAGCAAAACAACTAGTTGGTAATCGGAAGAACACTTTTAATGCAAATACAAAAGAGAATTTGAAAGAAGAAAGCAATGTTGTGGAAAATTTTAAGTAAGGGTGAGGAGGACCAAGAAATCATGACAAATTTTGAGGATGAAGAGTCTAAGGATGATGAATACCAAAAAGTCAGTTATCTGAAAGCAATTTGCGAGGTTATGTTTAGTGGTAGTGTTGTAACAGGAATAACAGTGGAGAAGTGAAGATGTAGAAAGTTTTGCTTCGAATGTCATATTTCAAATAACTTGAACTCTTGCACTTTTCTTAATTGTGATCCTTTGGGGAATGAATGCAATGACATTTCTTCATATAACCTATACCTATCAACTGACTTAAAATTCTCAATTAAATTTTACATTTAACGCATTGTGATCCCGCAAAAGATCTCCAAACGAGGTTGAACTATCAACAAAATTATACGCACCATCAACTGTTTACACTATCATCTATAGATATCACTGTAAGTATGAACTAAGTAACATGTATTTGTTTTTGGTGCACTGGTAGCACCATTTTTAGATGTGTCTAGAGTCTTTGTATCAGGTAGGATGCTATTGGCGGGGGATGTTGAGTCTTTTCCTCTCATCTTTTATTTCACCAAGTTTTTCATCATTAAAGATATACTGTATGTTTGATTATACGATGAAAGGAATTGATTTTGGATGAATTAATTACATAAAATTGATTGTCGAAAAGTGAGTTGAAACTTGAAAGTAAAGTGTTTTGTGTTTGGATACATTCATATAAAAGTGAGTTGAGCCATAAATTTGTGTAAAAATCAATTCTGAAATCATAAGCTACAAATCCTAGCTCCAAGTACAATCAATTATGGAGGTAGAATCAATTTTACACCTTCATAATCAATTAAGTCCCCTCGAGAAATGGAACCGAACACACATAACAAATTTTTATTTTAGTCCTGAATAAATAAAACGCTATATTTTCATCCTTCCAAAAAATTTCGTTTCGTTTTCTTGTCCCTGGTGGATATAATTTTAACACATTCTTGACATAATTTTAAACATAATATATGGACATAACTTGAGCACATCTTCTTTGACATTAACATAAATGGGTCATCAAGGACCAAAAACTAAAAAATATAATTGGGAGTATGAAAACATTCCGTTTTAGTTTTAAAGGATTAATTCAAAATTTGCTGTATTTTGGACAAAAAAGTTATATTCCTGTTTTATTTGAATGATAGTACCATCACTAGTCAATAGACATATTTTCATCTCCTTGTAGCCAGAGTATACAAATGCATGGATGATCCTAAATAGATTGGTCTATGATGACAAGGTGATAACTACTACAAAACACTACCACAAAAAGCACCATTTAGAAGAATTCATTTAATATAACATTGAGGCTTCTCATTGATAAATTCTTCAACTGTAATACATCCTGTAATTTCAAGTTCATCCTGTTATTTATACATTTAATAATGTATGTATCAAACCTACGTTACACGAGTTGTAATGCTTCTTCCCTTTTCAAATCAAACACCTTGATAAGCGCATCTTCCACGACCTGTGTGAAATTCAATGATGCAAAACGAGTATTAAAAAACTTAGATTGGATATTATCAGCAAAAACTGAATGGAAGAAGGCAAAGTATTTGAAATTTAAATAAACTATCTGGATTGCAAAGCATGTTCGTTTGCAACGAGACCCAAAAGTATATTTCATAACACAACCAGAACTACTCTGAAGAAATTTACAAAAAACGAACAACAGTGGAAGGCCAAATGTTTTTATCGATTCACATGCAAGGCAAGAGAAAATACCTTGTCAGGTGTGGATGCACCAGATGTTACACCAATCCTTAATGGACCCTTTGGTAGAAAGTTTTCTTTCTCCACAAGCTCGCCATGCTGGAAGATGAAAAGATAAACCATTATTATTACTAGTGAAAAAGAACTATGTGTAACTGCATCTTATGTTTACTGTATAAGATCCTGGTCAATAAATCTGTTTTATCAATGCTTACATTCAACTTGTATGCTATTCTGTTTCCTGGACCAATTCTTTGCTCGCTGTCAATCCAGTAAGAAGGAATTCCGCGTTCCTCGGCTATCTCTTGTAGGTGTGATGTGTTGCTCGAGTTCCAGCCACCAACAACTAACATAAGATCCATTTCTTTCTCCACCAGCTTGTAAATAGCATCTTGTCGCTCCTGAAAGGAAATTGAATTCAACTTTTTTTATTAGAATAATGGCATACAGAATGGCCATTGCGACAGAAAAACATATTATGCATAATACTGCTAACTTAAAAACTTATATTACAAGATCTGCAATTACATTTTATCTAATCCAAAATAAGCAATAACATCAAGGACTGGCGAAGTTAAAATACCTGAGTAGCATCACAAATTGTGTTGAAGCTTATGAAGTGCTCAGTAACGTTTTCCACACCATATTTGCGCATCATAGTCCTCTCCACTAGTCTGCCTATAAAATGATCAACAAAATACATATCACAGTTTGTTATAATTTATAAATAGAGCACATGAGAATCTCTCTGCCCTTAACTCCACAGAAAAAAAATCTAACCAATCTCTTCAGTCTCTCCCTTGAGCATTGTTGTCTGATTTGCAATGCCAAGTTTTATCAGGTCACTGTCTGGATCAAAGCCCTTAGAAAGTGCAAATTTAAATTTCTGTACAAGAAAAATCAAATAATCACAACATTGAAGGGTTTTGAAAGCAAGATCAACTACAAGACAGGACAAAAGTCGAACCTCGAAAAATGCCTCTCTGGTTGAACTGGATCCATTAAATTCACCACCAAGAATATAGTCGCAAACATATTCAGCCTGGATGAATTTGTCAATTATGCAAAAATTACAACAATATCTTCAAGTTAAGGCATTCAACACACATAAAATTGACTGCTATCAGCAACTAAGGACAAACCTCTGCCATATTTTTCACAATTATGTATTTTCCAGCAAAAGATGCAGTTGCTACGGTTTCCTCATGGGCATATTTACCATGAATTATCGAGGTATAGTCTCCTTTTTTGTGCTTTTCGACAACATTCCATACCTTCAAACAATTCATCAAAGAAATAATCTCAGTATTTGTTGGTACATATTGATATATGAACTGAATAGATGCAAACAAGCAAATTTGAAAGACATTCTTACATATAGATACCTTTGAAACCCACGGGCAAGTTGTATCAACGATTTGAACATTTTTCTCACTCAAGGTCAACATCTCGTCAACTGCGGCTCCAAAAGCAGGCAGTATGACTACATCACCCTTGTTAACAACCTCAAATTGTTTTTTCCCTTCTCCAATTGGAATATTCTGCACTTCCATCTCCTCTAGCCGCTGCATCAATCATCAAGCACAACAATCAACACGATTAATCATGTAAAAAGACAGCATGTGGAAGAAAACGAGGCACCGGCGGTGATCAAGTTCAAAACAACTGTTTGATACTACCTCTGTCCCTAAACATAAGACCTTCTTGAGAAAATTTCTTTGTCCCTTTTTATAAGATCCCCTTTGAATTTTCCACTACATTAATAATTCCTATACCAATATACCCATATTTATTTTACGTCTTTTTTTACAATCAACAATAAATATGATGTTGAGAACATAAATTATCTCCCTCTCTTGATGGATAAACTTATAAAAACATTATTAATGACTAACAAATTTAATATTACAATCAACTTTCTTAATCCCATGATTTGACTAAGAGGGTCCTATATTTAGGGACGGAGTATAACTTAATAATTGAAAAATTCAGAGATCATTGAAGGCGATAGGAAATAAATATACCTTATTAACAGTTGGGTTGTGAATAATTTCATTGGTAATCCAAATTTTTTCATCAGGAAATTGTTTCCTGGCTTCATAAGCAATTTGAACAGCCCTCTCAACCCCCCAGCAAAATCCAAAGGATTCGGCTAGCATCACAGTGACATTACCCCATGTATACTCAAACCCATTTTCCTTCAAAGTCTTAATGATGTCACCTGAAATTACAAAAAGTGTACACACAAAATCATTATTCGTTGCAAACACGCACACACATAGTGAACTGAGGTCTTCTTTGGATAAACACCTCAATTAAGCTCGTATAGCATAATTGTTTATCATATAAGTGCTTCTGTATAGGTTATTTCTATAACAAAAGATGAAATACAGTTTTATTCAAATAAAGTCGGTTTTCATATAAACTATAGTTTGTTTTCATAATCTATCCGAAAAACTTATGGGAATAAGCTGACAACGTATTATGGAAATGTCATAAGTTGCTTCCATTAACTTTCTCAAACAGTCTCACAATTGTTTATGCCACTAGATAAACTCAAATAAGCCAATCCAAACAGAGGCATAAAGTCCCAATAAAAACGTTAGCAGAAGCCATATCTAAAGAAATTCAACACAAACTTCAAGCTCAATTTCAATAAAATCAAATAAAACCATCTCCACAAATCAATTGAACAACAAAAATTTAGCCATCAAATTTCTCATCTTATGAACCAAACTCTATGAAGCACTTACTCAAACACGACACCGACCGTTGACACAGATAATCATTTGACAAAATTGAATAATTAAATGTAATACATGCATGTATCAACAGAGACACCGGATAAGCCTTTAATCTAAAATGTCTCTGATGCATAGCCCAACAAGAAAGTAACACACTTTATGATGGTACATGATTCATAATCATGTAAAAAGAAGCTAAACATTGATTTTTCAGCTGAATTCCAAAGATAAACTCAATTGGCGAAATTGTTTTGACTTGGAAAGAAAAAACGTAACATACTTGTGTACTCGCGATTCATGAGTTTGAGGGTCTCTTCTTTATGACCAAAGCCTTTGCGGTTATAATTCTCACTTCTTGTGAGATTCTTACGGAAGAGTTTTGGGTCGAAATCGGCATCGGCGGAGCAACGGACGGAGAAGAGTTTGCGGCAGCGGAAAGTGGTCGGAGAAGGAACGTCGATGCGAGTGGCGGGGAGACGTAGGCAAAGATTCGAACAGAACGCCATTGAAGATACTGTCAGGACAAAGACAAACGGCAGTTGTTCTGTTTTGATTTTGATGATGATGTTATGTCCGCAAACTCGTTTTCTCTATTTATTCGTTGTCTTAGTTCGTTTAATAATTGAATGATCATTTAATTGGTAGTATGAAAACATTTACAACCACCTAACCATTTTTTTTTGGGTTATATGTATTTGGTATATAATATAGATTAAATATTTAATAAATTTTAAAATTAGTTTTTGTTTCGATAAAAGAAAAAGTTATTGAATAAAAACAAAAAGATTTAGAGATTGAGGACCTGACTCAAGTACAACTCAAATAAAAATACAATGTGATAAATCAAAATCAAGTGGATCAATCATAATCAATCGTAATAAACAAGCATTCATCACGATCTCAACCCAGCAAAATCCATGTATATGTTTGAAATCAGGTTACAGCTAAAAGATCATCTGCAAGAAACAATCAGGGTTCTAAAAGTTCCTGATCAAAGCAGCAAGTATAAAAGTTCTTTCGAGTATAACAGTCACAAGGACTCAAACCGATAAGAAGTTGATAACAAAGTGAGGTAGACCGAACGTCTTGAGACATGCAAATTTCAATAAATCTAGAGCGTTAGAGAATAAAAAAGATTAGGAACATCAAACACAACTAGTTTCACATTAAATAAAAAATAGAATGATGATTTAACCAGTTGCATCATCATTATAGATGTATCAAAATTGCAAATAATCTTCAAACCTCTCTTTAGCAAATCATTTTAATTTTCAAATATGTTTTTTAAAATATTTAATCTATAAAATTACAAATAAAAGAGACATGTGAGTGTAATTGTAATTTTGATGCATGATTATTATTAACAAACATCAAAATGACTGTTTAGACATAAAAAAATTGCAAATCCATTTGAACTTGTTTTAACATTCTCTTTACCATGTTAATGTATAACATTTTTACCGCCGTTAATGGTGACTAATCGCTATCAGAGAACGTATAGAACATATATTGTAGGTTCTTTACTTCCAATCAAACTTTATTCATATGCGGGGGGTCAAGAAGATCATATTGTTAAAGAGTCTCACGTCAGTTGATAGATGACTTGAATAAATGTTTATAAGTGAGAATAATCTTCACCTCACAAGTTGAGTTTGTGGGGTTGGGTTGGGTTAGACCCAACCATCTATTCTAAGATGGTATTAGAGTCTTCATCAAGATTTGTTAAGTCATATGTTATCAGGTTTCTGCTACCGAGTCATCCACCATTTATAAGTGGGCGTAATCATCACCACACAAGTTGATTTTATGATATTATGTTAGGTCCAAGCACGATTTCTAAGACATATTTTAACATTATTTCATTGTTTCTATTTTTGGACATAATGTCTTTTTCGTTATGAGGTTTTCTTAGGAGATTTTTGGACATTGTGTCAATGTTTATATTAGTTCGCAAAAAATGTACTCAATATTTCACGTAGTGATATTTAGTTAGACTCATGTGTAACTTTTTGGACGTACCATAAGTGCATTTTCTTGTGTTTTTCACCAAAAGTATGGATATTCATAACTATCATATGTTTTCAAATTCACAATAAGAGTTTGTTTTTCTGTTTTTTTGAGGGAACAATAAGAGTTTGTTATAACCAAGAAAATATGTGTTTTAAATTAAAACATGGTGTGATAGAAGTGGTAAATACTTGAACCTCTTAACTACTAGTATTTTAGTATTAAATAACCTTTTTAAAAATCAGAGTATCTCAACCTTTAACTAAGACTATTAGTGTTGCTTTAATTTTAAATGACAGTATAGTTTTACTTTGACGTACATATAGTTTTTATTTTAAAATTTCTGGTGTTGAATTTTCTAGAAGGAGGCAAATATATTAGTATATGATAGCTCACGCCTTAGCATTAATTACTTTTCTACCATTTCTTGGTCAAATATTGAATCATTTATTATTGATGGTGATGGAATAAATTAACTAAGAGTCATGTTATCCGGTACTCTGAGGCGGGGCATTAGTTAAGCAGTTATAAGTGGAAAGAAAAAACAAAGTCAACTTTAAAGATAACACTTTTTCAAACTTCAAAAAGTAAAATACACAATTTTCTAGAAAATATTTCCTTTTATAATTCTTTAACCAGTGTCCAGAGGCATTGGTTAACATTTCTCATTAACTCCGGTAAGTGATCCTACAAGATAGGCGAAATATATTAAGCAGCTAACAACTAATTTTCATTTATAACCACATGTAAAAACCTAAAATTCAAATTTTAAACTTATATTTTTTGAAAAACTTGTTATAATATTATATGTTTTCAAATATATGTATTGACTTAACGCAATACACTAAAATTGCGTGGAAAAAAATTGTAAGAAAAAATTAACTATTTTTTTATGGCGATGAAAATATAAATTTAAGAATGTAAGAGAGAAAAAACTTATTTAACTCTAATAGACATGTGAGGATGTGATCAAAGTGGAATACTGAGTAAGATGTTGTGGGAATGTTCACTCTTTCTTTCTGATTTTCTTTTCCTTTATTTAAATGTTTTTCTCGTTAGGCAGTTTTGAAAATTTTGACACTTAGTTGGATGGGGATGCTAAGGTTCGTCCATTCACATTCACCCTTGTTGTGAGCCACATTGTTTTTGTTTTTACCCTTGTTGTGATCCACATTGTTTTTGTTTTTTTAGTGAATGTTGAAAATATGTTTTATAATGTCAATCAAAATATGTTATTTAAACAACCATTTTAAAACAACGTATACGACAACAAAAAATATACAATGTAACGTAGATATTAAACATACAATAAAATTATGATAAAAGAGTTGTTCCAAAATATTTTTACAAATATCATTTTCCTCAATCAATAGTTGCAAACATTTGAATTTATTTATAATTTTAGGAATCGGTTTTTTAACGAATAATTTAAAAATCATTTATTTGATTTGTTGTGATTTGCACAATGTATAACTTTTTTAAATTGTTCGCAAAATATAGTTGGTATCAATATAGAATTTTTGTTACGAATTTTGGACTCAAAACCATATAAACTTGAAGTCTCTTACTTTTCTAACTTGACGTTAAACATAACAAGAGAGGATATTATTATTTGAACAAGAATACCAAAATTTAACAGACATAGAATAAAAATCAAATTGAAAGATGAACTTTTAAAGAGACTTGAAACCAAATTGATACCAACTAAAAAACATTGTAATGCTTCCTAAATCCCAAAAACAATATCAATTCAGAAAGTCACACACTCACACATTCAAGCATATGTAAAGCTCGTGATCAAATCAAACACATTGAGGGGAACAATTCATAATAGTAAATTTTTTGTTAGGGGAACAATTCATGATAGTTAATTTTTTGTTAGGGGAAACATTCATAATAGTTATATCAAATATTTATAACTAATCAAATAATAAGCTAGCACATGCAATTAGTAAAACACATCAATCTGCAGGATCTCCAAAATATCCCTTTAATGCTTCATCAACCACCACATGGATTACTTGCAATTTACTCCCTCCGTCTCATAATTATTGTCTCTTTAACATATTTTCTTTTTCTCAAAAATATAATAGTCACTTTACAATATTAATGTTGTATTTTTTCTCCCTCTATTATACCCTTATTTATTAAATTTCATCAAACTTAACTACTCCACTAACTACAATTAATAAGGGTGTTTTAGTAAATGCTACTAATTTTACCATTGAAATCAACAAAATTAATCATTTCCTTAGTAATCGTGCACAAAGCTTAAGCGACTAATATTGTGAGACGGAGGGAGTAGTTTTCTCACAAACAGCTCTGACTTTGTTCGATCGAACACATTGAATAAATGTATGCTAGCCCTCCAAGGTCATGACACGTCACAACCAACAAAAAGAAAGAAGACAAGTAATCAACAACAATGAGTTGATGATGTTTTTTTTATGCAAAATGCTAACCGGTACTTCTTGGGAAATGGTTAAAGAATCAAATATAATAGTATTTGTATTGTAAGTTGTGCGGTCAATGTATCAAAAGTTTAAAAAGTGTATTTTTCAAATTAAAAATTCCTCTTTTGTCTTCCTTAACTGGTTAGCATAACCCGTTTGTTATTATTTGAGAAAATTATATGAAATACTACCTCCGGTCTCAAATGTAAGAAGAAGAAAAAATGCACACATATTAAGAAAGTGGATTGACAACATTTAAGTCATTATAAAAAGTGATATTTTATTAATTTTACGTTTTCTTGGAGTAGTAAAGACATTAATGATGAAGTGAGTTTAATGAGGGCAAATTTGGAAATTGTAGCATTTAATAGGTTCATTTTACTATACTTTTTCTTATATTTGATACCACCAATTTTATTTTTTTGTATCTTACATTTGAGACCGGATGAAGTATATCTTATATGGAGAAGTCATTTTAAATTGTAATACAAAACATATATTTAAATAAGGAACATTAAATTATAAATCCTAATGATATTTTAATATTATCTTATTTTAAATCTAAAATATATTTAGATTTAGATATAAAATCTTCAAGGTATTATTCTCTTTTCTTTATAGAAGTAAGTTTAGGAAAGTTGGATTTCGAGGGACACATCAAGCCAATGCAGATATTAGGGCTTAAGGAGCGTTTACATATATATTTATATAGATTATTTATAAAAAAGACTCCATGCAGTCAACGAAAGTTAAGCCGAAGCTCTTCCTGTCAACTTTTGACGTATTATTCTCAACGTTTGTAATTTTGAGGAAATCACATTTTCGTATGGCAACATGGCACCCTCCTTCTTTTGGGGGGTGGGGTGGAGAGTGAGGAAAATAAAAAAAGAAGCTTCGCCCAAAACTAAAGAAAAACAAAAGGACCAAAACAAGAGAAAATGTCTTTGTTTTGTGTGTCACACTCCCACATATTGAATCTTTGGAGAAGAAATATCTTTGATTTGTGTGTCAGACTCCTGACTAGATTGAATTATGAGAATCGTGTGACACGAACATTTAGACATAAAATTTAGGCACATACACATAAATAAATAAAAAATTTAAAGATAAACAAAATAGTCACATCAATCAATATTACTTTAATAATTTTCTTTTTAATTTTTTTAGCTTCATGAATGTGTGCCTAAATGTGAGGTGTTGGTCTTACGACCAAGTAAGAGTTTCTTTTGAATTATTGGAGAAGAAATCTCAAGTTTGAGAAATACTTTTATGGTCAAATGCCTAAATAAAGACCATTTAGGCACAAACATAATAATACATTTTATTTAATTATGTCCAAATTCTCTTAAAAGAAAATTATCATGTCAAAAATATATGTTATTAAATTGGTCTTTAACATACCTTTTGTAAGTTATGTGTGTCTAAATAAATTATATTTGAGGTTGTGACCACACATGTTCCTCTTTTAAGTTAAGAGCATTCTTTTTTATCAAACAATCTAATTGCTATAAATTTATGGGAAATGTTAACTTGTGCCGTTAAGGCACAAGATAAGGAATCCAACATACTACATCCGTCCCTAATTATAAGACTCTTTTGTTAAAAATTGTGTCCCTTTTTATAAGATCTATTTGGTATTTCCAAGTACATTAATTATTTTTTTACCAACATACAATTATTTATTCTGCATCTTTTTCTTCAATTAACAATAAATATTATATTGAAAATATAAATTAACTCTCTTTCTTAAGGATAAAATTGTAAAAACAATAGTAATTATACATAAATTTAATACTACAACCAACTTTCTTAATCTCCGTAATTTTTTTAAAAGGCTCCTATATTTAGGGACGGAGGTAGTAGTAATTTTTTGTTAAATGTTTGCATTCAATTTAATTTTTTAATTTGTAATAAATAGAATGCATAAAACTTAAGGGAATATTTCTATTTTTAGGTTCTTTATCTTGTGTCCTTTGGGCCCAAGTTAACACGACTCTTCGAAATAGAAAATAAAAAAATCTAGTCATCATACATGCAGGATTTCTCATTCATTATACCGTACAACATGATGGACCTTTTGACCCATTTTCTTTTCCAATTTTCTCAATTTAAGAACATGCATTATTCACACCTTAGTTATTATATCTTCCACCGTCCACATTTTTCTTTGTTCCATGCATGTATTTGGTCATCACTATAACTATATATTAATCACCATTGCCTCTTGTTCCTCACACAATCTTGTAATCCAAAAACACATACTAGTGAGAACCACCAACTACTGCATATCATCAACAATGGCATTTTCAAGCTATGCTTTGAGAAGTGCCATCCCAACTACCTTTATGAAACCATCTGCTATTGCCACTCCAACAGCATTTCATACACCCCCTCTTCCTACAAATGCTTTCTCACCCTTCACTTCATCAAACCCATCTCTCACAAGGAACCTAAAGATGAACACTGCATTGCCACAGTCTTGCTTTTCTTCACTTCATAAGAAATCTTTTACGTGCAGAAGCCAAGTTGATCAGAATTCTGACATTGGTAATTGTCATGCAAGTTTTATTTTTTGAAAACTCGGTATCCGGCTCAATGACTAAATATTAAATAATCATATCAGTTACATTTGTGTTTCCAATCTACTCATATTTTTTGGTAATTTTGTATTGATCGTGTCATGACATTTTTTGGATTGATTTTGCAGAAAAAGTTCAAGAATTAAACGTTTATGAGATCAATGAGAGAGATCGTGGCAGCCCTGCTTATTTGAGATTAGGCTTTAAAAGTGTCAATTCTCTTGGTGATTTAGTCCCATTCAGCAACAAAGTAAATTTCTTTCAGTTAATTAAACATGTAAAATGTGTTACTGATTTTTGTTTCTTGACTTACAATATGTTACTGATCAAAGGATTGTTATTGTATTATTATGTAGTTATACACTGGTGACCTACAAAAACGTATTGGAATAACAGCTGGTATTTGCATATTGATTCAACACAAAGCAGAAAAATACGGTGACAGATATGAAGCAATCTACAGTTTCCACTTTGGAGATTATGGTCAAATAGCTGTTCAAGGACCATACCTAACCTATGAGGACACTTATCTAACTGTGACTGGTGGTTCTGGAATTTTTGAAGGTGTTACAGGCCAAGTGAAGCTTAATCAAATTGTTTTTCCATTTAAGATTTTCTACACATTTTATTTGAAGGGTATTAAGGATTTGCCTCAAGAGCTTCTTGGTAAACCAGTTGAGCCTAATCCTAATGTTGAAGCTTCTCCTGCTGCTAAGGCTCTTGAGCCACATGCTACTATTGCTGGTTTTACTAACTAGTGAATTTAGTGTTTTTTTTTTTTGTTATTATAATCTTTTTGGAACAAGGGTTGCGGTCAAAGTAACTCAAACCTATATGGACTTTGAATTATGCTGATAACTATGTGTATTTTGATTCATTTATGTATCCCACCTCTAATGACTAATAATGAGCTTATTGTTAATTTTGATATAGTGGACCTAAATCTTACAATGATTTTCGTCTAGTTTAATTCTTTTACAAATTATGCTGATCTTAACCATTTTATTTATAATGGAGTGTTGCTCAAGCAAATTATAATTGGGTGAACAAATATTGCCTATGTTTAAAAGTAAAATTACTATATACTTTCTGTTATAAACACACCTTAATTAGGTCTTAATACCCGAATACTGAACTAGTTCATGTGTTTCTCCACCACCTTAATGAATTAGTACTGCAACTGAGGACAGATTACGCACACTCTAACATCTGAAATCAACTCAGAGATTGATGACAACGACTTAGTATACAAAATGCCAATTCCTAGCGAAACTGTCAAAATTCGCTTTTGCAAACTGTGAGAATTGATCAAAGGTAACCTTTGCAAACTTCAAAAAATTCAGACGAGTCATAAGCCTCATGAAATTTTTCAAACACAGTGTACACAGTTTGCATGAAATTTTTTAGTGAAGTTTGAAATCATTGTTTCCGCTAATATTAAAAGAACATTCATATGCATGTACATAATAAAAATAACAACAAGACAAAAAATAATAAAGCAACATAATAAAAATAACAACAAAAACGACAAAAAATAATAAAGCAACGAGTAATTCTTTTATTATTACTGAAAATTGAACAATCCACAGACCGTAATATATAAATTGATATTATACTTTTTGTTAAACTCTAACACCAACACCTACCACAAGTATTTATTTTCAACTAGTCAATAATCTACATCATTCCATTTTCTTACATGCATCTTGTTAAACCCTAACAAAACAACGACAACGTGGTCTAGTAATCCACATTATTTGTCAATGTATCATCTCTTCATCATACGTGAATTCTTTGGGGATAAGGGTTATTGTAATAATCTTAAAATTAAATCTCTCAAATGGATGTTTGATGTATGACATTAGTTGGCCAATGCCCTTTGTATATAAACAATACATTGGCATTTTTGTTTCATGTGTGAATCTTTACAATTTGTATAAGAATAGTAAAATTATTATATATGTATGAATTTATAGTTTATTACATGGCATCAACCGATTGTTATGCCTTAATTTAATTGTCAAAATAAAATATAAAACTAATAAAACCAATACCTATATTATTTATTTGATTCTAATAATGATATTATAAAATTACCATTTACACTCTTCAAAGTCAGAAAATGTATATTTTATTGTAATTAGCGGTGAAAAATGAATAGTTTGGTTTGGATGGATATAGATTTAGATGGGAGTGGATAGATCAAAAGGTGTATTGATTCCTTAAAATCCACTAAATTGCTTTAAAATAATTCAATTCAAACAAATACATTAACGATAAAATTCATCAAATCCAACCGTTATTAAATTATTAATGGATAGATATTTATCTGATTGTCTGTTAAAGTGTATTATTTATATTTTTTATTTTAATAAATTAGTAATGAAATAATACATAAAAAAATTTAGCCAAAAATAATATTTTAGTCAAGGCCCAAAACAATTTTTTTAAGCCCAATTGGATAAAAAGATAATATTTAGCCAAATCAATTTTTTTTAAGGGAGCCCAAATCATTTTTATTATAATTTATTTAAGAGTTTAATATTAATTAAAAATATATATTTGGTGTGGTTCTCCGGTATTGGCCACCGACGTTGACTATGGCGGTGAACCAGCAGTTACAATGATCCAACAACGGAGCTCCAGCAACCCCATAGGTCAACGAATCACCGACCATTTTCTGACGAGTTGCGACAGGGCTCCAATGGCGGTGGATTGTCCGAGATGCGCGGTTGTTCACTGCATCTCCAGACATTATATTAAATATCAATATTTTGAAGTTTTTTATTATCAGATTTTTTTCCGGTTCTTAATTTCTAAATAAATTTTAATAAATAAATAATTTGTAGTTTTTTTTATTATTAAAGATATTTTTTATATTTTATTCATTGGATTTATATTAACATTTGAGTTGATCTATTGGATCTTTAAAATAAATGTATGGATTGGATCCATTCATATTTTTAAATGAATGGATTGAATTCTATTCAATTCATTAAAAAAATTGTTTGGTTAGATGAATTTTGCGGTGGATGGATTAGAGAGATATGAATTTGGTGGATCAAATTATCAAATTGTCACCTCTAATTGTTTATATTGTAGACTAGCTAGAAGGTAGAATTGAAAATTTTTAATTAATATTGAATTGAAAATTCAAAAGAGTTGTTCATTTTAGTATATATTTTATTTTACATATGAATCGCTAAATGTCAGCGACATGGAATATTTGATAAACCATAAATAAATAATGCATAAATGTATAATATTAGTTAAAATTTACAATCGTTATTTATTTCTAACATATATAATATTCATTTTCATATAATATGTATGACTCAAAGAGTCATATTTGATACATGCAAAATTATGGAGATTTGTACTCTTTGTAATATATGTTGGTGGTTCATACATGTAGTGAGTGTTCTTATTTATGACTGAAATTCATGAATCCAAGAGTCATAATTAATTCATGAGAATATGAGAAAATTAATTTTGTGATTTATCTTATTTCATTTTTTTTTTCAATTTTAACCAAATATATATTAATTTTATTCTTATTTTTTTAATTAATAAAAGATACATTCATAGTATCCGTGAGCATAGTTCAATTAGTAAGGACATTACAATTGATATGCAAGGGTCAGGGTTCGAACCTCGGATCCCTAGTTATTCCTTTTAAGGGTGAATTTCTAGCCACTAGGCTACTTGACTGAAAAACATGCATTCCCCAAAGTCCAGTAGATTTCTAAAATGGGATAATAGTCATTTTGATCCTTAAACGTGTAACGAGTAGAACAACAAAAGTTACTACTTCTGATACAATTGTTTTTACTTTTACTATAATGACCTTATTAATTTAATATTTCATTTCATGTGTTTCTCTCTCCGCAATAAATATCTAAGGGTAATATTGATAAAACAACATTTAATGTTACATTGAACTTTGAAAGTGACAGTTAAATAGGAACAAATTTTTTCTCTAAAAGTGACAATTAAAAAGGAACGGAGGGAGTCTATTTTAAGGACCATGAATATAGTTTTACGTAGATCTTATAATATTTTATAAGTTTAAAGACACATTTCATAGTTTATCCTAATATTGTAATCATATAAAACATTTCTTTTTTGGGAACGCAATGATGCAATCATGCTTGTTGTCAATATTGCTCATTAGAAGGGTCGAAATAAGCTCTAGTATTTTCATCTTTTGATCAGGTTGTTGGAAATTACGCAACATGATGTAATTGCTTACTTTTATTATCATACATCTTATTTACGGTCTCTCATACATTTATTAAAGGGAAATGCTAATGAGCTTTCCCAGTTGCACTCTGTAAGAATCTTAAATGATACGTTTTTATGAATTAATGTATTCAATGAATTGAAAATTGTAACAATTGACTTTTTGAAAGAATAATTCATAAATTTGGGATTCTTAAAGAGTGCCCTCAGGGATATTGATACTTGTTAGCAATACCCTTTATTAAAAAGACAATTCTTGTGAACCCACTTGGGTTGGCCTGGTGGTATTGACTTGGGATCTGGTGTCAATTTGGATGGGTTAATTTAGTTTCTTCAACAAAAAAAAAAAACAATCCTTGTGTTGATAAATTAGATTCTTTTGAAGCTTCCTATGAAACCTCCATTTTTGAATTCTACTCATACTTTTATTGGTCTTGATTTTTTTAGTCAACGGTTTGGTTAACCTTCCTATCACTTTGTAATATATTTTTTTCCCTTTTTTGAGTATGTTTATGTTCTCAAATATTTATGTTTGTCTTTTTTCTTTTATTTATGCTTCACTATATAACACTATCATAGTGAGAATATATAAAGATAAAATTTTCTATAGTACTATTCAATCATATATAAATATTAATAAAATAGAAAAGGGTGAGATTTTTATGCAACTGAAGCTTAACTACACTAATATTAGAGATTATTATATAAGAGCAAATAAATAGTTTTTCAAAGAGTTTTTCCACATAATCTCAATTCTAACTTAATATAAGCAGGTGATGCTTTGTAATTCAACCTTTTGTTTTTTTACGGTATGTGATATATTGTCAATTGCTAAACACACCAAACAAAACATAAAAAAACCACCCAACATAGAATTCCTCTTGCATAATACTAAAACCTGTAACTTAAAATTAATTCTCAAGTTGTTGACTTGGAACAGTTAAGTTAGTAAACAGACTTCAGAACATTCTGAAGTGTTTGTACAAAAACTGTTTGAATAAATAAATGTGTTTGTGTGTGTTGTGTTTGCATTAAGTAAAGAGTAGAAGGAAGAGAAGAAGAACACACAAAATTTTACAGTGGTTCACCCAATGTGGGTTAGTCCACTCCTCACAATCGTGTGAGAGTTTCCACTATGATGCTTGAGATAACCTCTCAAATCTTGCACCTTACAATATTCTTCACCTGAACAATTACAACAACTGTATTCTCTAAGCCTCAGCAGGCTTACACCTTCTTGCTAAGCTACCCACTTAGACTTTTACACCTTATGTTCAACCTAAGACTTTAGTACCCCTAAAGCTAGATGAGACTTTCTTTACAATTTGTTTGGAAGCTTAAATGATTGAAATCTGACAAGAGAAGAAGAAGAATGGAGGGAGAAGTTTATCTTTAAAAAGATAAGAGAGAATTGATTCACACTTTTAAAGACTTCTTGGAATCTTTGTGAGATCAATTTTTGGCTAAAGCTTCAAACACTCTTATGTTGTTTTCTTGTATGCTTTGCAATGGTGCAAGTAATGTTGAGCCTTCCACTTCTATTTATAGAGTGTTTTGACCTCTTGTAGCCGTTGGTGGGTGACCAATGGTCTTGTGCCATGTGTCATGGGCCCCACTAGCTTTTACTTGAAAATTTGGGAGAACATTCTGAACATCAGAATGTTGTTGTGTTCTTGAAAATACATCAGAATGTGGTTGTGTTCTTCATGATCTTCATCTGGGTTCATCATGATCTTCATCTGGATTCATCATGTATGAATGTTGATGAGTTTCTGGGTTCATCATATGCATGTCAGATGAATTTATGGGCATTATCCATGAGTAGTGTCATTTGCACTAACATCAAAATGTTGTTGGATAATGCCTTTCTAGATTTGCCTTGGAATGCGTGTGGGAGAGAGGAAAGTGGATTCTGCATCTTCATGCCCATGCTTTGAGGGATTATGTGGTCCATGTATAGTACCAACTCTCATACGTGTCTAACTCTGATTGAATGAGACAAGATTTCCTTTATGCTTTTGCTTTTTACTTTTCACCTACTGTACTGTTCATAAAGTATGTGATGAGCTGAACATTCTGATCATCATAATGTTCCTTTTGTTTCACTTAGGATGATTTGTAAGACTTCCATTTGATGTAATCAAATCCTAATAGTGAACCAACAATGAAGAGCAGTGATTGTAACATTTAGGATGATATCCTCTTTGGAATATTCCTAATACTTCAATGTTCTTAGTCTTGAATGAACATTGAAGATCCTTTTTGACATTATTCTTGTAAATGTCTTTATTACTTGATTGATCCATGCCAATGTACTTTACTGAACATTTATTCATGTCACGCGTGTCTTGCATGTCTTGATAATGTCTTGAGTTTTTGAGTTTGTATAAGAACAACCTTCTGAACTCTACTTGAACATTCTGAACTACGAGCAACATTCTAAACTAACTTTCTGAACTCAGAGTTAGTTCATGAATCCAAATGTCCTTTGATTTCTTGTACCTTGATATGATTTAAACATTGTTCCTGTCTTAGTTAAACACTCAATAACACAAATTAAATTCCAAGAAATTAATCAAAGTCCATTAATTTCTTAATCATCCAGGTTTATTATCTTTAAAATTAATTAAAGAATTTGCCTCAACAACAACAATTTGAGTCAGACAAAAAAATGAAGACTTTTGAATTCTATAACAAATATGAGTTGTAATCTATCTATATCTATCTATTCTATATATTATATTATATATCATATTTATTATATCTTTGTAAACCATACTTGACTCATTCTAGAGTTAGAATTATGCCTATGTGACACATCTAAAAAAGTTTCTCACTGTTAATAAAACTCATTGATTAACCATTCTTTACTCACCTAATTATTGGTTATAAACCATTCATTCATATTTTGTTTAACATCAAACCCTTCATTGTCGTGAATTCAATACGTCATATGGCTATTTTGTTAAAACTAATCAATTATATTTTGGCTTTTATATGTGTTTAGTCCCTGCAAATAGGGACCATTTAAAATTTGGTCCCTGAATTTGCTAATCCTGGCATTTTGCCCTTGCAAAATTTAATCATTTAAAATTTCATCTCACTCCCTACTTAATCACTGTCACGTCACTAATTACTTGACGTGGCAAATTGACTTAGCAAAGTTTGGCTTGAAGTGACAAAAATACCCCTCCTTCAATCAGAGGGTAGCGAAATGACGGATTTACCTCTTATACTATTTTCTTACTTTCTTCTTCTTCTTCTTCTTAAATAGTCATTTTTTACTCATTTTCTCACTATTAGAAATTGTTCATTAACTTGAATTCAAGCATGTGTTGTTTAATGAATACATCTTAAATCCATTTTGTTAAAATTCATTCGTTATATATTTTTTATGGTTGCTACCGTATTTATTTTTTTACCAATAACATGTATCATATTCATCACAACATTGACCAAAGTGAGACCTTTCTTCCTCTCTCTTCTCTCCTTCTCAAACCCTACCCGTCACCATTTTTTTTCTTCTTCTTCTTCTTGTCAGAGGGGTGATTTAGGGTCAATTTTGACCCAAAAATCACCCCTCCGAGTTGTTTTTTCTTCTATCCTAATTAAATAAGTGATTTCACATATTTTCTATTTTCTTTCGTTTGTTTTTGTGATTTTGTCGTCTCTGAACGACTCTGTTTGTTTTGATTTCCCGTCTTTGTGCGGTGTGTTTTTGATTTCCCGTCTTAGTGCGGTGTTTATTTGATTCAGGTTGAAAGATTAGCTTTGAGCAAGTGCAGATCCGGAGACATGAGTATTCCGGAGACTTGAATATAGTCATATTAGTCATATTTGTAGGCATAGATACTTTGCCGTTTTATGCTATTAACATGGATGCTGTGAGTTTGTTCACAGATTCATCCTTTTTGTTTTTAGCGAATCTGGATTTGTATTGTATCGATGTACTCTATCAATTTGAATGAGTGAATATCGTATACTTTTGTCAAAAAAAAAAAAAAAAGCATCATATTCATCATATGGTCTACCATATTAGCCGAGGATGATATTGATCAAACTCAACTTAGATGTTATTCAAATAGATTATTTTTATTCTTATAATGTATGTCATGTAATTAACATGATGATTGAGTTATACTTATTTATGAATTTTATTTGATATCATATATTTGCATTTATGTTTTAATTATTTTACACTCATTGTGAGACAACTTTTATTTTAGGGATTAGATTGTTTGGAAGATTTAGAGAAGTGTGTTTTAAGGCATATAAGTGTCTTTCAATAGAGAATGGATGTTTTCTTTGGGTTATAAGAAAAGAGAAAGTTCTACATGTATTTTAATTTTTTTTCTTTTTAATATAGTTTTTGCACGGGTATGAAGAAACACTTTCACACTATAAATTTAATTTTTTTTACATGTATCCATTTGACACCAACAATTTTAATCAAAGTAGACATATTTTATGTTTTAAATATTTAATATACTTTTTAGTTATTAAATAAAATAAGTGAATTAGTATTTTCCTTTTAAACCAAAATCGAGTGTAATTAAATACGAATGTATAATAGTAGGGCTTGTATCAAGATTGCATTTTTTTAATCGATTATATAAGTGTTGTTAATTTTTTTTATTATTGAATATTTAGTTTTTTAAGTATAATGAATCGTTGTACAAGTTACTTTATAAAAAATACTTCTATTTCATAAATAAATAATATTTGAGATTTTTAATAGTATTTATGATAAAATCAAACAATAAACACGTTGTAAGGAAAAATAATATTATTTAAGCACATTTTATCAACTTAAAACTAGTCTAACAAGGATTCATAATACATTTACATGTTAACATTGAATCTAAAAAAAAATCAAAATTTAAATAAACTCTAACACTAAAACATTTCTAATTTAAGAGGAAGAATGTAACATATAAACATAAAATGTCAATGGTAATGAATTATAAAAACTTACTTGTTATTAGAGTGGTGATTGATTTGAATTTGAAGAAATTTGGTGTTGAATGATTTGATAGAGTTTTTAGTATTGAGTTGTGAAAAGTTGTTGCCTCAACTATACAATAACTCAGTGTGAGTTAACACACATTGGGCACCAGCGTGAGTTAACTTACATTGGGTATCCGGTGTAAGTTAATTCAAACTGACATGTGTTGATTTCAAGTATGATGACAAAATTGCTGTTTTATTAAACATCTAAACACCACATTCATTCTTTTTTTCATTCAATCATTCAACCGCATCGTATCTTAAATTTTAAAAAATTTATATATCCTTGTATCATTGTCATATCATATCAAGCATCTAAGTTTCATAGCCGTACATTCTAGGTGAGAAAATATGAAGGAAAAAAAATCCCATGAATTTTATATAAGTCCTTAGTATTTATATAATAACATTTGTTGAACACCCATTCTTTCCAATTATTTTTTTTGTTAAACACCCTTGAATGCTGACCAATCTTACATAACCCACAAATGTGGAGGAATGATCACTGGTGTAGTGTGATGTGGGGCAGGGCCATGATATGATATCCACACATAGCAAAGGATTGCACCACTGCCAATGAGAGAAGATTCTAATGGATAATATAATAACATAACAACAACATAAATTTAACATAATACTATGATCAAAACTATTCAACACTTCATATATACTTTCCCACCAAAGAGTTCATCCTTCCATCCTTCAAGCCATGCCAATGGAGGCTTTCTCAGTCACCTCAACTACCATTCCCTCTTCTCTAACACGTAGAGAGGCTGCAGCAGTTAAACCTTCTGGCCATGTCAACCTTTCCAAGTACTCACATTTCATGAACTACCCTTTCCCCACAACACCCTGCAAGAGCAGAATCCGTAGCAATATCTTAAGAGCTCAAGTTTCAGGTGATAGGATTTTTTTCTTCTTATTTTAGTGTGTGTGTGTGATTTTGACCTGTATATATGAATGTTAAACATGTATATATCTTCATTCAAGGTTCAACAAAATCTAGTACTGCTGAGGGGATTCCTGAGAAAAAAGATTCCAAGGATGATAATTTAGTATTTGTTGCTGGTGCTACCGGAAAAGTTGGTTCAAGAACTGTCAGGTACATTTGTTTCTCCACCACTGTACTGAACTTTTTTGTTTTACAAAATGCTGAATAGTATTAGTTTCATACAGGGAGCTTATAAAGCTTGGTTTTAAAGTCAGAGCTGGCGTAAGGAGTGCGCAGAGAGCTGGTTCACTGGTTCAGGTAATAGAAAGGTTACACTCTTTGGTGGTGATTTAACTAATGGCATGTTTGGATTGACTTATTTGAGTTTATCTACTAGCATTAGCACTTGTGAGACTGTTTAGGAGAGCTTATAGAAATAGCTTATGACACGTCCGTAAACTGTTTTCATCTCATTTTCATAAGCTCACCGGGATAAACCAACAAACAGGCATAAGCTCGGGATAGCTTATCAAAACATATTATAGCTTATATGAAAAGATTTTGGCCTTAATTGTATTTGTTATAGAAATAGCTTATACATAATCACATACTATATGATAAGTGTGTATGCTATAAACGCTTGATTAAGCTGTTTGTCTAAACAAAGCCTGACTGACATGACTAATAGTTATAATGAGCTTCTGAAAATGGATAATTGGATATGCATTAAAAATATGAATATACCATGTGCAGAGTGTTAAACAATTGAAGCTTGATGGTACAAGTGGAGGGAGTGAAGGTAAGCCAAGAAAGTTTTTCTCATTCACAAAAATGCTGCTGTGTTGGATAACAGAATGTTTTTGGTTTTTAGCCCAGCTGTAGAGAAGCTTGAAATTGTGGAATGTGATTTGGAGAAGCCAGAACAGATTAAATCAGCATTAGGGAATGCATCAACTGTAATATGCACCATTGGTGCCAGTGAGAAGGAAATTTTCGACATTACCGGACCTTATCGAATAGATTACATGGCTACCAAAAACCTAGTTGATGCTGGTAACAAGAGCTTTCATTATGGTTATGTTTCAATGCTATTTGTGTTAGGCTTAAATCTTGAAAACAAATGTTTTTGTTCATTGTGTCATGATGCAGCATCTGTTGCCAAAGTAAATCAATTCATATTGGTTACTTCATTGGGAACAAACAAATTTGGTTTTCCTGCAGCTATTCTCAAGTGAGTATGAAATTAAGCTTACTCGTCATGTTCACATCATAAATTAGTTCAACTGATTTTTTAGTTCTATTTTTGTAGTTTATTTTGGGGAGTCTTGTGTTGGAAAAGGAAGGCAGAGGAAGCATTGCTAGCAAGTGGACTTCCATACACAGTAAGTCATTGTGATACTAATTACACCGAAGCGCAGCGCAGGGTCCTAATTATCTTATTATTATGTTATTGTTATGACGCTCTTTTCAGATAGTGAGACCTGGAGGCATGGAGAGGCCTACTGATGCTTATAAGGAAACTCATAATGTAACCCTATCAACCGAAGATACTTTATTTGGTGGTCAGGTGTCAAACCTTCAGGTACATATCATGTAAAACATTTTCATGTATGTAACTATTGATTTAAGATATATAGATATATGGAAGTTGATAACTCTCTCAATTCAGGTTGCTGAACTCATGGCAGCCATGGCTAAGAATCCCGAACTTTCATATTGCAAAATAGTGGAGGTCATTGCCGAGACAACTGCACCATTGACACCTGCGGAAAAACTTCTTGCAAAGATACCTTCTCAACGCCCTTACATTCCTTCGCCTAAGGTAAGTACTTTTGTATATAATACATTTTGTGATGTGTATTTTGAACTTATTGAAAACTTTGTTAGGTTTATTTTTGAGAAAGAAGGATTGTTGAGCATAGAATTCAACTCCTCCTGCCTAGTAGTTCAACATTCCTGTTAATTGATCTACGGTTTTCTTTAGAAGGTACAGGAACCAGATACTGCAGCTGTCAGTAGTCCAGCTCCCTCGGCTAATGTCACGGAAGCAGTACCTAGCATTGCCCCTCAGAAAGAAACAGAACAACCAGAACCAGTGGCAGACGTACCTAGCATTACTCCTGAGAAAGAAACAGAACAACCAAAACCAGTGGCAAAACAGCCGCTTTCTCCTTATACTGCGTAAGCCAGCTTGCTAATATTTGTTGATAGTAAATTTTTATGTGGATTGTGGAGGCCAAATAGCTAAGTTGGTATATACATTTTCAGTTATGATGATTTAAAACCACCGTCATCCCCTTCTCCAGTTAAGCCTAGTGACAAGAAACAGATAAATATCAGTGATGCAGTGCCAACGCCTAGTTCTTCAGATGCTCCAAGTAGCGTTCCAGGAATAGATGGCATTTCTCAGACAACAACTTCCTCAAAAGGGAAGGAGTCTCTTTCTCCTTATGCAGCGTAAGCCGCTTTCTAATTTTGTGGCGATATCATATGTTAGTACACATTATCTATCATCTTTCCCATCTAAACCTCTTTGATTTGGCAGCTATGAGGATTTAAAACCTGCAGAGACCTTGTTATCAACTACTTTAGCACTTTTATTTGTGGTATCCTAAATTTGTGGTCTGTTTTCCTTGTGTATTTTATATACCTGCAGATATCCCGATTTAAAGCCTCCAAGTTCACCATCTCCTAATGCACCAACTACATCAATATCCACATCTTCTGTGGGTGAGGTGGCCAAGATTGAGGAAGTATCAAGTAATGGCCCAGCTCAACTTTCAGTGGAAGATACCCCAAAGGATGATGGACAGAATCTCCATGAGCTAAAGTCAAGACCACTTTCACCTTATGCAATGTAAGTTGATTTCAACTTGCTTTTACTTTTTCTTAGTTCTTCTCCAAATTCTCTCCATTCCTTTTTATAGAAGAAAGAGAGGGGATGGAGAGATAGCTGTTCAGGACACATTAGCTTATTATAACTGTGACTTTTTGGTTGAAATTCAAGTGAGTGAATAAGTCTTATACAGTAATTGATGAATGTACTAGGTTAGGATTATGTAAGTGAGAAGATGATTAGGCCAAATGCATCGAGGATTCATGGCTTTGAATCAATATGTAGTGCGAAATTCAATATTGTGGTTTCTAACGAGTGAATAGACAGATTGTTCCTCGAAATTGTAAGCATTAGTCGAAATAGTCCTTGATTTTTGCAAATTTGGAAATAAATCCCTGAAATTGTAAAATGTTTGTCAAAATAGTCTCACTGTAAACTTTTAGCAGTAGGGACTATGACATGACATGCTAACTGAATATGTGGCTCTTCCATGTTGATCCTACATCAATGTCGCCACACCAAAGACTAATTTGCGTATAAAATTTAGGTCTTCAGAGACCTTCACAATTGCAATTACTAAAAAATTGTTCTTGAGATGACCTAAATTTCATACGCAAATTAGCTCCTAGTGAGTTGGCCTTGATGTGGTATCAAATTGCAGTGTGATAACTTCAGTTAACGTGTCACATTATAGCCTCTTACAAAAGAAGTTAACTAAGGGACTATTTTGAACAACATTTTACAATTTCATGGATGTATTTGTCAAATTGCAAAAATGAGGGAGTATTTTGACCAAATCATACAATTTTGAGGACAGATTTTTCTATTTACTCAGTTTCTAACTTATCATATGTAAGATCAAAACTTTGTGGACAACTTTAGCACTTATATTCGTGGTATCAAAACTTTGTGGTTTGTTTTTCTTGTGTACAGGTATCCTGATTTAAAGCCTCCTAGTTCACCATCTCCTAATGCACCAAATACATCTTCTGTGGGTTCGGTGCCCAATATTGATGCAGTATCAACATCTTTTGTGGGTGGGGTGCCCAATATTGATGTGGTATCAAGCAATGGACCAGCCCAACTCTCCGTGGAAGATACACCAAAGGAGGATGGACAGGATCTCCATGAACCGAAGTCAAGACCACTGTCACCTTATGCAATGTAAGTTGATTCCAACTTGCCATCAATTTTTCTTACTTCTTCTCCAAAGATTCTTCATTCTTTATTATAGAAGAAAGAAAGAGAGGAGCCTGAACTCCCCAAGGTCAAGAAATCCTGCAGTCACTGCATTGGAAGCCGTTTGATTGAAATCGGATGGTCTAGATTTGGTTATATAGTAGTGACATTACGATCTTATGAAAATGAACTTTTCAGGTATGAGGACTTGAAGCCTCCTGCATCACCATCACCTTCCTTCAGACAATCCTAGGAACTGCCTCCGGCCTATGGAATCGGACAAGGTTAGAAATGCAAATCATTATATGTAAAGTATACTCTTAATTATGCACACTACGTACACTGGACTCATAATTGATATATTTTTTGGAGCGAATAGGATATTGTATTGAAGAGTTTATGCAGCAACCCATATGGAGGATTGTTACTCAAATATGAAGATGGAAGCAACTATGTGAATGGAAATTTTCAGCCATGCCATTTATTTTTTGAGGATATAGTCACTCAACGAGCAATGTTGTTTTTTATATATACAATTTACTTTTCCCATGTTGCAATTTAAATAAGGAAAAGGTATTACTTTTCATGATCAGCTTTTCCATTTATGTTATAGTACTTTCATTTTCATGTTTCCCACTCTTTTAAGTATGAGAAAATATATAAACATTTAAAGTAAGCTCAATACAATTTAGCCATCTATTTTGAAGAGTCCATGGGACTAATGAACTATTACTAAAAGCAAAGATAACAAGACTTACTAAAGTCACATTCCAACCAAAGATTTCTCCAACCTTTTTTGAAAGCAATTTCAACTAGCACAGCTCTTATAGGTTCAGCATGAAAAGCATTCCAAATACCAAGATTTTCCGCACAACACTCAAGAGTAGTTGCACTACTATCTCGAAAATACATACCACAAATGGAAAGACTGTGACGGCCTCCAACAGTACGATTAATAGTGTAGCAAAGAGGAGGATGCCACGTAACTTCCTTGATCAAAGGACAATGTGTATGATGACTATCAACCAAGTAAAGATTTTATAGAGCATAATTCTCGACAACAAAAAAGACATCGATGGAGGAATATGTCAAGAATATTGAGGCCTAACTCATCCATACAAAACCGGCTTGTACGGTGAGGAGTGCGTCCTCTTTATAAACTCTTCTCAAGAATCCTATCTACCGATGTGGGACTAAATTCCACCCGAGAGTTGGCCGCTAACACACCCCCTCACGCTTCAGCCCGGTCCCAACGGGCCTGAAGCGTGGACGATGCAAGCCCAACGATGGACCCGATAGGCTCTGATACCATGTAACGAATATTGAGGCCTAACTCATCCGTACAAAACCAGCTTGTACGGTGAGGAGTGTCTCTTCTTTATAAACTCTTCTCAAGAATCCTATCTATCCGATGTGGGACTAAATCACCTCGAGTGTTGGCCGCTAACACACCCCCTCACGCTTTAGCCCGCCCCAATGGGCCAAAAGCATGGACGATGCAAGCCCAACGATGGACCTGATAGGCTCTGATACCATGTCAAGAATATTGAAACCTAACTCATCCATACAAAACCGACTTGTACGATGAGGAGTGTGTCCTTTTTATAAACTCTTCTCAAGAATCCTATCTATCCGATGTGGGACTAAATCCCACCCGAGAGTTGGCTGCCAACAGAATACATTTATTCCCTAAAGATAGAGTTATTGGGTTTGTGTGTGTGATTCCATCTCTAAGAATCTTTCCATAGGCAGAATTTGAATACTGATCTTATTAGCTGGTCGGATAATGATTAAGCAGAGAAAGAGGAATTGATCAACAATCACTAACAAATCAATTTTTCACTTTGAACTGAAGGGAACACTTGATACTATCAACTATGCCAACCAAGTTAGTGTTAGACTTTCAAAACCACTCATCTGACCCAAAGTTAATTTTTTCATGGTTCCAATTTACCAATGGCAATGTGTATTATCCATAATGAGAGAGATGAATTGTTTGTTACCTGACCGAACAGAATGGTTAAAACTAATTCACGTGTAAAATTGTAGTATAAATGATAATATGATCATACATTTATAAAATAGACCCAAATATAGCCACTTCTATGCCAATAAAAGTTATTCAACAAAGAAGTAGGTTCAACTCCACTATCAACGTGATGACCTTGATGTCTCTAGAAACGCTCAAGTCTAAGAGAGTACCGGTACCTTTTTATGCGAACAAAATTTTGGTTGAGTTGAGTCTCATAGGTTTACCAGGGTTAGAGTGTTAAAAGAGCACTGACATAGGAGTATGTACTTGCAAAGTACTCACAAAGATGTCCCCATTTTGACAACAAGAGTTGGACTTTCGTCCTTGCGGTATATGAATCAACTATTGATAAGTACATCTACAAATGTTTGTTCTGACTATTATGAACTCCTAAACTCAAAATATGTTGTTCGAAACCAAAATTAATATTTTTAAATAAAATAATATGAAGCAGTTTTCCATATAAAAAAAGTAAAAAATGTTAGTGAATGTTGTCATTTTAGAAGAAGAAAAAAATAGTTGATTTTTTGGTAGAAACATGACAACAATTTTAAAGCAGTAAAAAGAAAAAGAAACCATCACCGTTTTGTCCGGCGGCGCTAGGGTTCGAAGTCAAGAATGGACGAAACACACCCGACGGCAACGGCATCCGTAACACCTTCAACTGCATCGGCGTACCTTAATCCTTCTTACTGGTATTTCACTAATCACTAATCATAAACCTTCTGAACTACTCGAGAATTTAATGCTTTCATTGTTTCTCTCTCTCAGGGATGAGAGGTTCACGAAGGAAGAGAAATACGAGTGGTTCAAAGATTATTCCCATTTTCGTCACATCATTCAACCTCATCTCACACCCAATTCCTCTGTACTCGAACTTGGATGTGGAAACTCACAAATGTGTGATGGTTTGTATAACGATGGAACTACCGACATTACTTGCATTGACCTTTCTCATGTTGCTGTTCACAACATGCAAAATCGTTTACTTTCTCAAGGATTCAAAGGTTATCTTCCCTTCTACATTGACTGCAAAATATGAATAACAACTTTCTCCTGATCTGATTCTGTTTGCTTATTGGTTGTGTGTGTTTTAATTTCTGTGATTAGACATAAAAGTGATGCAAGCTGATATGCTAGAGCTACCTTTTGATGATGACTGTTTTGATTTGGTTATCGAGAAAGGAACTATGGTAACTTTTAATGGAATTTTGGCTAACAATTATGAATTATGATTCCTACATTTTTTAAGCTTGAGAGTTAAATTAAATGTGAATATGTTAACTTTGATTTTGAAGGATGTATTGTTTGTGGATAGTGGTGACCCATGGAATCCAAAGCCCGAAACTATGTCCAAGGTCATGTCCACATTGAAAGGTGTTCATAGGGTTTTGAAACCAGATGGCATATTTATCTCGATAACTTTTGGCCAGGTTTGAAGAATGAACTGTTAGATTTGTGTCTTTTATTGGGCCCTGCTGTGATTCTAATGTGCTTAAAATTCATGCCAGCCACATTTCAGACGCCCTATATTTAATGCACCGGATTTCAGCTGGTCTGTTGAGTGGACAACTTTTGGTGAAACTTTTCACTATTTTGTGTATGTTCTAAAGAAGGTTAGTCATCCATATAGCCTTACTTTTTTTTCTTTCTTTCTATGATGATTAAAACAATTGTCTTTTTTTTTGCTATATTAAGGTGCTGCTACAAAAGACTTTAACGTATGTGTTATATTCTACCAAAATCCCCTGATATCACATTATAAACTTGGTTCTCAGATAAATAATATCTCCAGTTAGTACTTCAATGACCAATTTGATGTCAATTTAAGAACTAATTTGTTGGCAAAATGTCTCATTGAAGGACTGATTTGATCTCGTGCTTGTGAATATCTTTCAAAAAGTTACTGGATTTATATAAATAGAGGAATAGAACCAATGTAGTCTCATATATAAATTTGAAAGTTGAAAATAGGCATATGCTCTATTTTTTACTATTAAAAAGTATACAT
>Ga0315913_1000199_pt1 | contig 43907 bp, 14 predicted proteins | sample MpolsnodulesMG_FD_207736 | JGI IMG/M metagenome (GOLD analysis project Ga0315913, IMG submission 207736) | Medicago polymorpha root nodule microbial communities from Los Angeles, California, United States - small nodules | ecosystem: Host-associated > Plants > Roots > Nodule | place: USA...
CCTTCCACACCATTCTCCATATAAGCTTTTCAATAGCCTTCTTCACATCCTCTTTCTTCACCAACCCTTTCTCACCGTTAAATGTCTCCATTCAAGCTCCATTGTTGTAGCACATAATGAGCTCGCGTAACAATGAAGGGTGCTGTAGTGTATGTAGCTTCCCAAACCTTCACATTATGACTCATCCACAGCATGGCCGTCTCCGACAATTAGGAGACCCGGTTACAGACTTGACAATTTTCATTTAAAAGGAATCGAAAGAAAAATCCAACACAATTTATGGTGATAGGAAATTAAGTCGAAGTTAAATATATGGACAATGGTTCAAGCTTGACTTTTACCTATAGATAAATAGACATTGAATAATTGACAGCAAAATGTTGTCTTCCAAGCTTGTACCTACAGAAAATGACATTTAGTGACGAATTTTATCTGTAAGTACAATTTATTTTTTTTCAAATTTTGAGACCCCCTAAGTGTGAGGCCCTGTGCCAAGGGCCTTGATGCACTTGGTCAAGGCCGGCCCTGATCCACATGCTCCAGAGAGTCATGGCAGCTAGGAGTCTGTCTTGTTCCTTCAACCTGGTGAATAACTCAAACATTGCAGCCGAGAAATTACTTGCCCCAGTGAGCAACTCACGAATAATGCTGCAGAGGAGAGTTTATGTTGTGTATTGTTTTGGTTGGTTTGTTGCACTTGCAGGTGATTGAAGACTAATGATGTTGTAGAATCATATCTTGGACCGAGTTCAATTGTGGCAACTTGCATAATATTGGCTTAATAGTAGTTTCTGCCCTTTATGTTTTAAGAAGTTGCGATTTTGGCCCCCTAACAAAATAAAATTCAAAACCGCCCTCTAAGTATTGCTCCTTTTGCGTTTTGGTCCCCCAGGCCAATTTTGGCCAAGTCAAAGCTGACGTGGACGGTGTGTAATTTTTTTATTTTTTAATTAATAAAATAAAATTATTTTTTTTAATTAAAAAAAAATACACACGTGGCGTTCACGTGTACAATGACTTGGTCAAAATTGGTCTTGGGGACCAAAACTGGAAAAGGGGCAATATTTAGGGGGTGTTTTGTATTTTATTTTGTTAGGGGGCCAAAATCGCGACTTCTTAAAACATAAGGGGTCAAAACTGCTATTAAGCCGCATAATATTAGGTGGGGAAAATCTAGCTTTTACTTTGCTAAAATTATTCGCAATAGATAAATTAGTGAGTTGATGCTATGGAGTTGAGTCGAAAAGCTACAGGGCCTAATCCTTAGCAAGGTGTAAAATCATTTAGATCTTGATTTTGTCAATGTCTTATAGTGTGTTTGGGTGATGTAATTGATTTTTTTAAAGAATTTAAAATTCTAAACAATTCAATTATATTGTCTTCGAACTATTTTTGTTTGAATATAATAATAAAAAAATTATTGTTATAATTTTAGAAATTTTATTTTTGATAATTGAGAGAATTATAAAAAAATGAAAATTTTTAACTTTTAATGCAGTCGAAAAAAAATCTACGACTTTAATACAAAAACATGCGGTCAGCACAAAAAGTTCTACGACTTTAATGCAGTAAAAAAAAATCTACAACTTCAATACAAAATACTCCCTCCATCTCATTTTAAATGACCTAGTTCGAAAATGTATATTGTTCACATAATATACCATATTTTTCTACTAACATACAAAGACAAAATATAGCATATAGGATGTTGTTGGATTCGTCTCGAGGAATATTTTTAAAATATCAAATTTTCAAAAAAAATTAATGATATGTAAGTTCAAAATTGTACATTGGTATACGTAACAAAGTCAACTAATTCACATAATATAGGACAGAGAGTATTTTTTTTTATATTTTTTTTTATAGATTTTATACAATTTTTGAACAGAAATTTTTAAAATTATAGAACGAGTTTTAATTCTAAGAGGATACCATAAGTCTATGAGAAATGCTAACAAGTGCACTTATTTAGAAGTCTAAAGAAAAAAAAATCTTAAAAATTGTGTATTCAATACATTGAAACTTCAAAAAGAAACTTTTTTTACATAAATTTTAGTATAAATTATTTCCTCTTTTGAATCTTTAACAAGTGTCCTAACTAGCATAACTCTAAGTCTATAAATTAAGAACTCTAAAATAACTTTTAGCATCTACGCGAAAAAAAAATATAATGGCACCCTCAACATATTTATCCTTGTTGCTCACCATATCAATGATCTTTATTTCTCAAGCCATTTCACCGACCCCTAGCCACACACCCATCCCTACATTGTATGAAAATGTATGTAAAAGTGCCCAAGATGAGCGTTGCTTGAAACTTCTAGAATCCAACCCTCAAATCACCTCGGCGAAAGACTATGTTACCCTTTCCAGGTTATACTTGGAGATGGCAATAGATAAGGCCACAAAAGGCCAAGATTACCTCAAAAGTTTAATCAATAAATACCCTTCTTCTCAAGTCCTCAAAACTTGTGCAACAAATAATTATCATTATTTGATTTCTGGGTTTAGATTGGCGATACCTCAGTTGGCTAAGGATCCGGATGGTGCAAATTGGGATGCCACATCTGTTTACCATGGACCTTACATTTGCGAACAAAATCTGGCACATGAAAAGATAGTTAAGGATACTTCTATTTCCACACTCAATAATGATATGCAATTTCTTTGTTATATTGCAGGTATAGCCATAGACTTTATAGGGCATCAACATATTTAGTTTCTATTGTTATAATGGCGCTGTGAAGTACTCCCTCCGTTTTTGAATATAAGTAAAATTTACTGTTTAGGTTCATTTATTTAATGATGTATGTAGTTCATATTATAAACCACATGCATCATTAAATGAATGAACCTAAAAAGTCAATTTTGTTTATATTTAAAAACGAAGGGAATAAGTTTGACCTTGAAATTTCAAAGAAAACTTTTATAAAATGCTCATTACTATCATCTTATATTAATTAATAATAATTTCTTATTTTCCTAGTTCTATTTTTTTTTTAAGTTTAAACAATAGTAGTGCTATATTATTTTTATTTTTTTAAAAATGTAACAGTCAACGTTAAAATTATTCTTTGATGAAATCTTTTGTCATCAATATTTGTGTTTCCACTCATTCAAACCGACAACAACCTTCACGTCCCTCTATTTGGTACATTCTAAAAACTGTCGTATTCACATATATGAAAATATGTCTTATGTTATGTGTTTAACAGAATAGTCTATTGGTTAAAAATTCACCTCTTGTCATAACAAAATTAACATTGAGATGAATCAAACTTGAGACATTAAGACAAACACACTTCAAAGTCTCAAGTCAATAATATATGACCAACCGAGGTGGTTAAAACTTTTAGTTTATTAACATCACCCTTGATGAAAAGATGAAACGCTAACTTATTTGTATGTTCCAAAAAACTTTTTGTTCATAGACAAAGTGATAAGTATCATCTAAAACTGATATACAATTGAGAGATTTCAAGTTTGAACTCGAGTGAAGATCTAAGATTTACACATTGTGTCTTCCTTTTTGTTTTTTGCCAATTAGTCTAGTGGTTAGAAATTCACATTTAAACTAACTAACTCTCTCTTAAAGAATAAAATTGTAAAAACTATATTGATTATAAACAACTTTAATACAAATATCAATTTTCTTAATTTATGTGATTTTACCAAAATGATCTTATAATTAGAGACATGCCATTGTTTGCCTCTTATTACATGCCTAACTATTGCTTGCTGATCCTAATCACTTGCCTCACATTTCATCCTTTGATTTACATTGTAGGTCATGCAATTAATTCCCCATCTTGACGTGTTTTTAATTCTTTGTGATTATTGCAACCTATACCCTCTCTTCCTCTCAGAGTTTTAAGGCTTTAATTGTCATATTTCCATTTAGTCTTGTAGTCTTTTAGGTAATTTTGCTCCACTTCATCTATTCCTTCAAATTGGCACATGTTTTCTGTAACAATAAAATAGGTGATTTTATTTCGATTTCTCCATTGAATTTTATGAGTCAAGCAATGAATACATATGATTTATTTACTTATTGTTACGTCCATATCTCTCTCTTATGTCTCGAATCCATTTGAAACAATAATGAACAACAAAGGGGATTAATTATGTACAAATGAATTACATAATAAATATTCTAAGCCTTAATTCATCTTTTGCATTGGTCACAAGAGTATTGTTCAAGAAGGCTTCACGAAATCTTAGGTGGACCTATAAAATCTCTTTCTGGGCCGGAAAACACGCCTGTTGGTGGGAGTAAATTTAGGAAGATTTTAAATTATAAGGGTCGTGATATTGTCGTGAGTCATTTTCTCGAGATGTTAAGCATTACCCCTTTTGCATTACCATAGATATATCAAATATAAAATAAACTAAACTCAAAATTTCTCCAACAATTAAAACTTTATGAATCATACGTAGTTTTCAGATCAGTAATTAGACAACACAAATTGTCATTAAAACATGTTTTTCAAGTTTCACATCTCCAAAGTTTATATAATATTTAAGATCAAGATCAAATAAATTTATTTTATAAGAAAATATGCATATCTCCATGTAATATTTATGAGATGAAAATCTTGTGGAATAAGAAAGAATAAAATCATAATCAATTTTTTTTCTTTTCATTTTCACACATGTACAAATGTTTAAAAACATAAAATACAATACAATCATAAAGCAATTTTCTTCTTAAAAAAAAACATAAAGCAATTTTGCAATTAAAAATTTATAACGTTGTTTTATCTAATCAGAGAGTTGTTAATATTTCCCAAACAAATCTATATTTGCATGTATTGCAGTAGTATCAATCAACACATATAGTTATTAATTATTATAAAATAGTGAAAGTTACAATAGAACTACTTTGGTATGCTTAATCATTGATTATGAGCTTTGCTCTACAATTTCTTGTATAAACAATTTGCAATTTGAATCAGAAGATCCACCATCTTCAACAGCCTTATAAGCCATATCTTTTATCTCTTTAGCTTTGTTTCTTCTCTGTTCTCCTTCCACACCATTCTCCATAAGCTTTTCAATAGCCTTCTTCACATCCTCTTTCTTCACCAACACTTTCTCACCTTTAAATGTCTCCATTGGATCAACAAAAGCTTCAACACCGATCCTCACGCCAATCTTAAGTACTTGCACAATCAACTTCTCATTAAAGAATTGTTCAGCAAACATTGGCCAAGTTATCATTGGTACACCACTTGAAATTGCTTCCATTGTTGAATTCCAACCACAATGAGATAAAAATCCACCAGTTGAAGGATGTGACAATATTTCAACTTGTGGAGCCCATCCTTTGATTATAACTCCTTTTCCTTTATTTCTCTCTTCAAAATTCTCTTCTTTTAACCACTTCTCTAAGTCAATTGAACAATCATTTTTCCCAATCACCCAAATGAATGGATGGTTTGATGCTTCCAATCCTAAAGCAAGTTCCTTTAGTTGTGAAGCAGGGATGAAAGATAAACTACCAAAACATACATAGATGACAGAACAAGCTTTGTTTGAAATAAGAAACTTTAGACATTTGGATTTGGAATCATCGATGAATCCCTTATCATCTTTACCAAACTTGTTGAAGGTTAACTTGTCATGCAAGGAAAGTGGTCCTATACACCAAACCTTTATAGCAACTTTCTCATAACCTTGAACATAAACCTTCTCCAACTCCTCAAAAGTATTCACCAAAACTCCTTGTGCTGAGAGTTCAGATTCTTTGAATTGGTCAATAGCTTCTTTCCATGCCTTTGGATCCTGCTTCATCACCTCAGGTAACTGCGCTTTCGTAAATTCAATTGTGTCAGGCAAATCTGGTACAACAAAAGGCGTTGACATTGAGTCGACCTTTTCATGAACTTTGGAGAGACTAATTTTATGTGAACACAAGAGTGTGAAGCAAGAAATTGCATGGAACACAACTCTTGGAATGTTGAATTTTGATGCAACATTTGAAGTCCAAGGAAGACATATATCAGAAACAATGCAACTAGGTAGTTTTTCCAATTCTGAAAGCCAATTTTCAAGAGGTTGTTTAAGCATATTGCAAGCTGCAAAAAATAAAGGTTGGTATTTAGGAGAAGGAAGTGTGTCCATATTTTCACACCCTTTTGGTAAACCAACTTCTACACAAGGAAAAGGTAGTAATTGAAATTGAATTTTGAGGTTTGAGGCTTTTGCTTGATCAATGACCATGTTGAACCTTGCTGCATTAAGGGGTGTGAGAACAATGGTAACTGTGACACCATTTGATGCAAACAATTTAGCCATTTCTATGAAAGGAATGAGATGGCTTTGTGACATTAATGGAATGAGAAGAAAGTGTTGCTGGTTAGTTTGGGAAGCCATGGGAAAATAAACTAAATGTTAAGGATGAGTGTGAGATGATGAAAAAAAGTGAAGCTTTTAGTTACTTCAATTTAAGTTAGAACAGAATATGAAGAACAAAGTTAAAAAAAATATATGATACTCCAATACATTGTGGAGGCAGTCTTTCTTTTCTCTAAAATCTTGGAGTTCTTTCAACTTTTCTTGAAATTTTATCAGTACTCTAATACATTTTTTTAATTAATTTTTGTTAATACATTATATTTATTAATAGCTATTATTAAAGGAGAAACGATATTTTTTGACAATTTTCTTTTTCATACTCACATAATGTTCTTTTTTTTTCTTTTTTTCACTCTCTCTCTCTGTTGTTTTTGGCCAATAAAAAGAGAGAAAAAAAAAGTTGTCACAACTGATTGTCCTAGAGGTGTCAACTTAATGGTAAAACTAAGAGCTTAACTTTGTAATCTCAATAGATAGAGTTCAAATCTGATCCGAAACCGTTGTAAAATGGTCGTTAGTGCTATCGTTATAGAAATAATTTTTGCTTCCCTATTAATTTTTTTATAATCATGCTAGTGGTTAATGGTCACTTCAATTCTGTAATTCTTAAAAATTGTGGTGGAGCTTAACACAACCCAATATAACTAAATAAACATATTATTTTAAACTTAAATATGCAAATATCAAGTGTTTTGATTTATCTTTCAAAAAAAAAAAGTGTTTTGATTCTAATCTCTGTAAAAATATATTTTTGGTTTTAGTCGTTACAAATATATATTGAGACTAGAAGTCTAGAACAAAACGCCAAAGACCATAACAAAATGTTTTATATTTGTAAGAAGTAAAACCATAATTTTTTTTATAGAAATTAAAATCAAAAGGCTTGATTTTCGCATAAACCATTTGCATATTTATGTTTTTTTTTTTATTCAAGTGAACCATGGGAAAAAGACACAATATTTCGGAGAAATAAAGGGATAGTACTTGAATGACATAGAGTTGTGTGAAATTGGCCAATCACAATATCATAATGCTTGTGTTTCTCTATCTTTCATAAACATTGTGATTGGCCAATGTCACTCAACTCTATGTCACGCAAGTGCTACTCGAAATAAAGTATACATAAGTGAACCAAGGTAGTTAAAAAGCTCAAAGATTGTGATGAGTCTGATTCCGATTACTAATATTGTTCAATTCGTATTTCTTTGCTGTTTAATGCTACACTGTATTGGTTACTAATACAAAAAAAAAATTAAAACAAGTCTTGGAAAAGTACACAGGTATCGAGTGAACCAAATTAAATTTACATGCTCAAGTATTTAAGCAGAATAATCCCAATCTTTACCTGGTAAAAAAACATTTCAGATTTTGAGTTTGGGTTATTGGTTATTAATTAATTCTTTTCCTTTTCGTTTCAAGGAGCTTAGTTGTGAATCTTGTGGACACAGTGCTGGAAGGAGTGTTGGAGGTTCAAACTTGCCTCTCAACATATCAAGTGTCTTTACAACATTTTATCATCTGAGTTGTACTTATGAGATTATTGGTTATTTCCTCTATTATTAGTGAATTTTAATCTTTAATTTTTAATTTTTTTAATATAAATGTGTAACATAATTGATTAAGTTAAAAAAAATTAATTGACTAACATAAGTTATTATTAAAAGTTTAAAATGGATATAATGAGTCGAGGTTTACCATATAAAAAACTGTATTCACGAATAATAAATTATTCCAAGAACCAGCCTATCATATAACAGCCACAGTTAATAGTAAAACTCTTGTGGAGGGGATATGCAAGTTGGTGGAGATGACCAATGGTAGTTTCCATCAAGATGATGGAAAATTTTGATGTCTCTTGAGATGGCGGTGGGTTTGAATTGGTTTAACCAAGAGGCAGTTACTATAGTTGTTTGTTCGAATTTCGTTGTGCAATAATACTATAATGTTACTATAGTGTTTTTGTACACGTGTTACTATAGTACTATTTGACAATATTTTGTAATAACATAATAGTGTATCCGAGAACATAAGCGATTTGTCCAAATTACGCTATGCTACAGCGTTGCTACTTTAACAACACTAACCAAGAAATATGTTCAAAATATCTTTAATAACTAATATTTTATAAACAAGTTTCAAAACAACAATCACTGATAGATCTAAGGAAGCAAAGAAGTTTGATCGCTTTGGGTTGAATATCCATCAATGTAGATACCTAGTTAGTTAAGATTGAATTTTTGCACGAAAGTAGAATATGTATTACTAAACCTAACCAAAACCTAAGGAATAGAGAACATAATGAAAAAAAAATCTTCCTTTAAAACGTGGAAATTAAGGGGAGGGTGTGTGTGTGTGACGTATGATAGATGGATAGAAGAAAAAACTTGAATTGGAAGTTTGATGTTGAGCACGAGTGTGTCTCAAGAGAAGAAAGAAATTGGATTCTTTCCATATGAGTACCAGACAAACACAGCATCACAAACTTCTGTACAAGAAATTGACATTTTGATTCCAAACTTTGAAAATGACATTTTTAACCCCTTATTTTTAGTTTCAAAACGTTGATTCTAACTGAAAAGTCAACGCATATGTGACAACTCATTTCATGTATTTAGAATATTCATAGTGTTCCAACATATCTGAGTTCGTCTTACAAAATCAAAAATTGATCTAATGGTTTACTCATTTTTATTACAACCAAAATCATACAAGTTACACTTACAAAAAAAATTGATTATTTTATTATTAACTTAATGATTTAGAATAAAAATACATTTTTAAAAATCATATTTTATTGGTTTTAAATACACATAAACACTTGAATGACTTAATTGTTAGTAGCAAGTTTCTTGCAAATGACTTAATCGTTTATGTGTTTAATACAAAAATAATTATAAATAAATTTGCCTCTTTGAAACATCGTTGAAATTAAACATTTTTAAATATTTATTGTCATTTTTGTCTTTTTGGTGTTGTTTTAATTTACATTTATATAAGTAAAATTATTATGCTTCTTTTTTTGCTTATAAGTTAATTTAACATATTAGTTTTTAAAAAAATAACTTTTTTTTCTATATAATTGGCCCCGTTGTAAATTTATTGCTGGTTTCACCGCTCGTTGTGCCCATCTTTAATAACACACAAATATTTTCTTTAACATCCTCCAAAGCATTGACTATTATATAAATCATAAAGTTTAAATTTATCATTAAGTTTAAATTTGAAAATGAAATTTAGAATATTATATAAATCATACAACGTTGATTTTATCTTATTCTCATGTATTCAATATGACTAGAAGTCATGCATGTCGCTCACAAATAATACGCCAAAACCACATGAATGATACCACTAATATATTTTCTTAAAAGATAATTATGTATTCATAATTCTTCATGTATTAAATATGACTCTTGGAGTCACGTATAACACATATTACAATTATATTTACTACCAAAAAGAGGGGAATGAAAGTGCCCATCTGTCCAGCTTTTTATATTGTATTTTGGTGTGTGTATGTTATTGCATCTATTGTCTACTTTAATTCAAATTATTGTTTTAAAATATATATGGCATCTAAATGGTTTAAATTTTACTTTCAGTTTTCAATTTATATGTTTGAACCCCGACCATTATATATTTCAATGTCCTTCACAATTGAGATAATGTTGAGTTCGAACTCGACCATTATATATTCCAAAGTCTTACCAATTGAGATAATGTTCACGGGGACAATTGAACTGGATTTATTTTAAACAATAAACAACCAAAATTAAAAACAATAAATAGACTATAGAATATAACATGATGTCAAACATTACTTTTATAGGAACATTTTTTTACAAACAGTTTAATAGTAACATCTAACAATATTATAATTGTCCTCGTGAGTTTATCTCAATTGGTAAGAATAATGCATAATATACGCAAGGTCCGAGGTTCAACTCCGGACACTCCAAACACTACAAGAAATTATTCTCCAATACCTGCTCACGGCAGAGACACCGCCTTTGCTCGAGGCTCTCTGAAAGTTGAGCCATTCGTTCACGAACTACTTCATCATTTTCCCCGTGTTGAAGTTCATACGGCTTGATCTCCAGTCTTTTCATTCTCTCCATATTTGTGAAATCAGAATTAAAGCTATTTTTCATTGAATAAAGTTTGTTAGAGTGATTTTGTGTTGAATGAAATTTGTTAGAGGGAAAAAGACGAAACGGCTATAAGTGTCAACACGTACAAAGCCTTTGCAATAAATTTTCTTTTAATCTTTATTGAAACGCTTTTTTGTTTGTTTGTTTATATAGTATTTTTCAACTATTTTTTTATAATAATAATAGTATTAATAATCTATACTATATATAAAGAAAATAACACCTTTCAACTCTTTTGGGCTGGTTTTTTCTCCTTTCAAAAATGTCCTCAAATTTCAATACAAATAACACATGTAACAAACAGATAAGAATACATATAAATGGTAAAACAAAATGTAACAAACACGATATTCATATGTTTTGTTTTTTTTTTCTTTATTATTTAATAAGTGTAACAAACTAGATGAGTATATTTATACTTACTTTTTCAATATCTCAATTATACCCTCAAACAATTTTTCCTATAATAGAAATTGTTGTTGGTGTCATTCAAAAAAAAAAGAATTTAGATTATATTTTTTGTTATATTGTTGGTGTCATTGAAATAGACAATCATGGCTAGTTTGCTTTGTTATAACTTGAAAACAACAAATATTTATATTTTTAATTTTAATCAAAATCAAAATTTCATAGAAAAACAATGTTCATAATTTTGAAACATTAAGGCAATAAAAAGAGCGGAAAGACGGACACGTGATTGCCCGTCTTTTCGCTAGTAATAATAATAATAATATGGTACCGTTTGGCCAGGCTTTTTTACAGTCTATATTTTAAAACAAAGTTAAAATAAAGGCCTTTAAGGAAGAGGCTAAAGTTGTTTGGTTTCTTTATTTTATTTTTTTAGTTTTAAAGTTATTTTTAAGTTAAAAGTTGTTTGACAAAATATTGTACAAAACTTTGAATTTATTATTTTTTTGGTGTTGTCTGCGGTTCGAAGCTCGGACCATGCATATATCTATGCATTGTCTCTATCAACTGAGTTAAACTCACGAGGAAAAAACTTTGAATCTATTATGAATTAACATAATAAAAATGTTTAAAATATATTTTGAAGGGAAAAAATGTTTAAAATACAAAAGATATTTTTTTTACAAATACTATATTTACTCAATGATGTTTATTTTGTGTAACATGAATACAAATTCGTATCTTCATATAAATGACTTGTTAAACTTTTGAATGTGAAAAATAATTTAAGAAGGCTCCAATAATAACATAAATAATATCAAAGTAGTTTGAAAAATTAAAAACATAAAATAACATAAATCATCACAAACTCAAACATATTTTTTTTATAATATGTATGTGTGTGTCTAAAGAGAATAGTCAATTTTTTGTTTTTCAATTATACTTTATAACAAACTTTGTTATAAGAATACAATATTTTTGGTGTCATTCAAAAAGATAAGAATTTATATTATATGATATTATATTTGTTACATTGTTGGTGTCATTGAAAAAGATATGATTAGTTTTTTTTAATAAGAAAAAGATATGCATAATTTGTTACAATATAAATGTGCAAAATATATATAAGTATAATTTTTGTAGGCATATATACTTGTACTTTTAATTAAAATCAAAATTTTATAAAAATAATTATACGCATTATGCAAGAGAGGGTTCACATATTGAAATAAAATAAAATAAAATTAAATGGAAGAAAAAACATATTGCAATATAATATTAAAAAAGAAAAAGAAAAGGTTCACAACATGTGTTGAAGAGAGTTGCTTGTGAAATAAATTGCCGAGAAGTAGATTTTTGAAGTAGCATTCAACAACTTTTCGCCAAAGTTCATTCCAATCAATTTTATGAATTCAAAAAAAGTACTTTTTAAATAAGTACTTAATTGATATTATGTTTGACCTAGCTTCTCCTTAAAAATGTAGAGAAGTTGAAAAAAAGTCGGGTCAAACGGTATCTATATGCATCATACTAAAGTTTAAGTTTAAATATGCAAATGATACTTACAAATATAGCGAGTTTTGATTTTGGTCCTTGTAATTTTTAAAATAAAAAAAAACTTACAATATTTTACTTCTTTTAAAAAGGTTCTTGGGTCTAAATTTGCAAGGACCATTTGCATATTTAAAGCTAAATTTTATTTTTGGTCCCTTAAATTAATTCTAGGTTTCATTTTGATTCCTTAACTTTTTTTGTTTTTTAATTTTGCTCTCATAAATCACAAACGTCCCACAATTTGGTACTTTATGATTTTTTTCGTTTAATTTTGGTCATTTAATTTATTAATATTAGATATTTTGATCTTTTAAATTATAAAATTTAAACACTTTAGTCCTTTCTATCATTGATCAAAATTTCTTAATCTTCGTAACTTAAAAGAGCAAAGTGTTAAATGTACATAATTTAAGAGACTAAAAATATACAACATTTATAACTTAAGAGATAAAACAAACGAAACCAAGGATCAAATCGAAACTTTAAAATAAAATTGTGAAGTAAATCTCACATATGTATGAAGTAAATCATCAATTAATTTGATATATCACCACTAAACAAATTTCATTGATAATTTTTTTACTTAAAGAAGTTATATTAGCTAATCTAAATTGACAAAGAGAAGTATCGGACTTGAAATTTGAAGAAGAATATACTTCGAAATCTCAAGTGGGTTTCATCAAATAGAAAATTAAAAAACGTAAAACTAAAATCACTCTTATTAAGAATATTAATAAGTAGAAAATTAAAGAAATATTTGATTTTTATGAGTCTAATGCTATGTTCGTAAATACAAATATGATTGTCCTTGTGAGCTTAGCTCGACCACCATCCAAAAAACACAAATATGATTTTAAATTGTTAAGTACGCTAATTTTTCGTTAATGACCAAATGTGTTCCATTTCGTTGTAAAAAATCACTTTGATAAAGTTTATTTTTTTTTTCAAGTCATACAAATTTTTTTACTGTTGGTTAATTGAGTTTGTCGGTCAATAATGGTTACCACAACCGGACCCGGGTATTTTAATTTAAGTAATTTAAGCTATATCAATATATATCATGATACAAAAATTGGTATATTTAGAGAGATCATTTACTATTTAACCCAAAAAAATTGTTAGCTTTTGTTTAGTTTCAAATTCCAAATTGTGAATTATAGTCGGCCCTAGTTTTTTAGTGAGAGAAACTCTAACTTCTCTTTAATTTTTTTTTTCTCTCACTCAACGAAGATGGATGATTTTAGGTCATTTTTTAACCTAGAATCACCCTTTTGCATATTTACTCATTTCTTTCGATCTAAATAAGGGATTTCCAAATATGTCAAGTGTTTTCTTTTGTGTTTTTTCATGATTTCGTCGCCTGCATGCAACGTTGTGTTGTTTGTCGTCTTGTGCAGCGTTGTTTGATTTCCGTCTTATTACAATGTTCGTTTGGTTCATATTGAAAGATCAACTTCAGTCAATCACATATTCAATCAATGATTTGGACGTCAACGTTGCAGATCCGGAAACATGAGTATTTTGGTGATTTAGATTTTATCATATTATTTGTAGGTATTTTGTCGTTGTATGCTATTAACTTGGTGTTGTGAGTTTGTTCCCAGATTCACCCTTTATGTTTTTAGCGATGTTGATTATGATGTATTATATCAATTTGAATGAATGAATATCGTTTTGTTTTTGTCAAAAAAATAATCCAATGATGACACAATAGTTAGGAAAGTTGAACAAATTTTAAAAAGTGGTTGAAGTTGATCTAGTTGAGAACATTTTAACCCTGGGATAATAGTTAGGAGGGTGAAGAAATATTCTAACTTCTCTCTAAGAGTGTGTTTGGATGAGGTAATTGAGAAATTTTAAAGAATTTAGAATTCTAGGCAATTTAAATGATTCAATTAAATTACTTTCATTTCTCAATACTTTTGTTTGGATGGAGTAATAAAAAATTTCATAGTCATTATTTTTGGGCAACTTTTATAAATTTTAATTTTTTGGGGCCAAATTTGAAAATTAAAATTTGGGGTCAATTTGTAAATTTCAAAAAATTGAGGGGTCAATTATAATTTTTGAAAATTTTGAGGGGCCAATTTGCAATTTTTTGGAAATTTATTGGGGTCAAATTGAAATTTTTGGAAAATTTGGAACCAAAATGCAAATTTTAAAAAATCAAAACAACGAAGAAATTTGAAATTCTTGGCTTTTAGTTTTAGGTGTCATTTGAAATTCACTAACTTTAATTTGAACAAAATACTTCATAAATTTCCATCATTTTGAAAATTCGTCAAATTATTATCCAAACAATAGAATTCACCTCAAAGTATTTGAATTCTCTCAAAACATTCCCCCATCCAAACACACTCTAAGAGAAACCTGAGATAATATTGTTGAAGTTGATCTAGTTGAGAACATTGGTAACTCCAATCAACAATTTCAAATAGTGGTCTCAAAGAATAAGAAGAAACATCAAAAGTAGCCGCCATAAGCTAATAAAGGGACTTACCTACCGAACTTAGCATAAATACTTCTAAAGATTTTCAATTGAAGTTTTAACCTCTTTATGTTGTTTTTTGTTTTTGAGAGTTTTAGTTTATATCCCATCTTTTTGTACTTTCTTCCCTTCATGTGTGTGTTTTGGGTGAGGCAGTAATTGACCCCCTGCCCCATCTTTCCCCTAAAAAAATATTATTATTTATAAATTTATAACAAATAAATATTTCAAAATTATAAAAAGAATAGAGGGAATTTTATTATTTTTTTACAATTACACCCGAAAGTTTGTGTTGCTTACATGCATGAAGGTAAACATTTAGCATGAAGGTAAACATTTAGCATGAAAACAAAAATAACATCACCAATTTTGTTTCAATTGTACTTTAGCTCTAATATTATAACCCTTGGAGATGCATTATATCTTCAATTAGTAGAGTCATGTTGCGGTAAGAAGAACCACCTTCTTCTATTGCTTCCCTTGCCATGTCAGCATATTTTCTAGCTCTTTCCCTTATCTTTTCCTTTTCTTCACCCTCACCCATTACCTTCTCAATAGCATCTCTAAAATTTTCTCTCTTAACAACAACACAACACTTTTCTTCCTCTCCTAAATGCACAGCACTTTGAGCTCCAACACTCACACCATTCTTCACAACTTGCACCACAACTTTCTCATTATAAAACTGCTCAGCAAACATGGGAAATGTTACTGAAGGCACCCCACAAGAAATACCTTCTAATGTTGAATTCCATCCACAATGTGTCAAAAAAACACCTATTGCTTTGTGTGATAGTATCAACACTTGTGGTGCCCAACCCTTAATCAAAAAGCCTCTATTCTTCACCCTTCCCTCAAACCCTTCTTCATATAGCCACTTCTCCATTTCCTCTCTTCCATATGCACCTCTCAACACCCAAATGAATGGCCTTTTTGTTGCCTCTAATCCCAACCCAACCTCTTTCAATTGTTGAGGTGTTGCACGGTTTAAACTACCAAGACAAACATAAATAACAGAATTTGAAGGCCATAAATCAAGCCACTTGAGAATTTTATCATTTTGACTTTCATCATTTGAATTTAATTTCTTCCCTCTTTCAAATTTATCTAACTCATCCTTATTTGATAATGAAACTGGACCAACACACCATACTTTATAACCAGTTACTCTTTTATACTCTTCAACATATTTTTCTTCCAATTCTTCAAAACTATTAACCACTACACCATAAGAATATTTTTCTTCTATTTCCCTTATTTCTTCGCGAAAACCATTCAATTTTTTGTTTTCCCCTGGATTAAATAACCCTGGAAGTTGACATTTTCGCAACTCAATTTGATCGGGCATTCCAGGAACAATAAATTTTCCTTCATTAGGAATATTATTAAAATTGCGTAAATTGTGATTGCATAATAGATGAAAACAATTAGTCCCGTCGAATATAATTCTCGGAACTTTGAATTTCATTGCAATTTCAGCTACACATGAAATGTGCTTATCTGAAATTACACAATTTGGAATTGGTCTTAGCTTTTCAAAAACATTTTCTAGAGAATTTTGCATCTTGCATAAAGCTATGTAAAAATTGGACATTAAATCCATTGAAGGTAAAGTGTCAACACTTTCACATCCCTCTGGGATTCCAGACTCTACACTTGGAAATTTAATGTGAACAATTTGGATTTGTGATCCTAATTGAATTTCTCTATCTATGGTGGATTGAAATCGAATGGAATTGAGGGGTGTGGTGAGTATTGTTACCTTAACTTTGCGACGTGCTAATAACTTTGCCATGTCTACCATTGGAAGAAGATGACCAGGTGCCATTAAGGGGATGAATATGAAATGAAGATCATTGTGACATTTTGTTGTTGAGTTCATTGTGCTAGTTATTTTTGTGTGTTATGTTGGCATGGGATGATGGGAATAAATAAATAAGGGCATTTTGGCATGGTTCATGCGATTCAATGAATATTGAATATAAAATCTTCAGCAATCAAATTTGGCCGTTTTCATACTTTTCCTGTAGATAATGCGGTATTATATATCTTTATTATGCTCTAATCAATTTGAATAGAAGAAAATTTAGATACGTTGTATAGTGTTGTTATTTAGCCACCTTTTTCCAGTATTACTAATGAAGCCTGAAATATATACAGTTCATTAGTCTCTTGTGTGTGATTAAAAAATAATCCGTACCCAACAACTACTCTCAAATCATATGATTAATCATTTCAAAAAGATCATATGATGGATTTGATTATCATCCATAAATAAATTTATTCTATACAATCAATAAATCTCAAAGTCTGATTGGCTATAAATTAAATTTATGCGGCCATGACAAAAAATTATTTCCGAATAAAAAATTTAAATATATGAATGCGCATCACAAGTAATTTGACATGTGCCCTCAATAGAGACTAATACATGACAAGCAAATTGTAAAATTTATGTCATGTCATGTTATCATGGTCCTGAATTAAAGCTAAGGTGCATGATTTTGTCTTTGATCTTCGTCGTTGGAGTTTGCATCCTCTTACATGCTTGGACGTTGATATATATGTATAATCTCTTGGCTTTAAAACAAAATGAAAATTTGCTTTAGAGAATTTTAATAAAAACAGCGAAGAGATTATATAAAATGTTCTAAAGCAAATTGTAAATCTATTTTCATTTTTAAATTATCTGAAGCAAATTATATAAATTTTTCGACACATAGTTTTTATTAAAAATCGAACATCGCACAAGAAGAGAAATTAAAATAATGTTCGCCGAGACAAAGAACAAAACAATGTGCCACACAAGACCGACAAATCACAAAAGAAAAGTCAATATATATGTGAAAATATTGAGGCAAAAAAAAAATTAATGTAATTTTTTCAATTCAATATTTAATGTCTATGCGTTGGTAATTGATCTATTTGTTAAATAAATTTTAAAATAGTTGAAAATTTTTATATTCTAAGGTAACATTAATTATATTTTTTAAATCGTGCCTTAAAATTAATACTACATGATATATTGAACACTTTCAATTCAATGATAAATATCTGATGTTAGGTTTATTCGAAGACAAGCCAACGAAGTCGCTCATAGCTTTGCTAGAGTGGCTTTGCACCATGCTAGTTTTCATATTCATATTAGGATTCTATCTTGTATCTCTACTATTATTAAGAATGAAATGCAAAAAGTTTCTTCTTGTCCAAAAATGATGGATACTCCCAAGTCCCAAGGGAGGATGAGTGTGGCTATTGCCACACCAACCCAACCCGTACTTTTTTTTTATACAAAGCATAATTATATAATATATATGTTCTATTTCGAACCATAACATGACATTATACTTTGTCTAGTGGCGCAACATTTATGTTTCAGCTTGGTTGTTGCTGGTTCAATATTAACTTTTGCATTTTTTTGATAATTTTTTCATGATAATATAAACAAAGGTTAAATTTGTTTTTGGTCCCAATAAAATTAGGAATTTTTAAGTTTAGTCCTTACTTAATTTTAATAGGTTTTTTAGTCCCTGCCCAAAAAAATTACTTCTAATTTTAGTCCTTATTACAACAAAGTTTGTTTAATTATCCTTAAACTTTTAAATTTTTGAACGATTTTTTTGAGACAAGTTTAGAACACTATGAAAGGTTCATTTACTAAAATAAAAAATTATTTAACATGAAAAGAATTAAATATGCATTTTTCAATACGGAAAAAGTTAAAGATAAAAATAACAAAATCTGGACGTTGAAATCAAATTTTGCAACAATTTTTTGAAGAGAAACTTTTAGTAATGTTCTTAACATGTCTGCAAAAAATTGTTCCAAAACTCAAGAGTTTAAGTATAAATTAAACAAATTTGAATTGAGTAGGGACTAATACTGAGTGCAGAAAAAAGTTCAGGGATTCAAAGAACTATTAATATTAAGTAAGGACTAAACTTAAAAGGTTCCAATTTTATAGAGACCAAAAATATATTTAACCTAATAAACAACGGGGAGAGAATCAAACTTGTGAACTCCAAACACATTGACTTTATTACCTTCCACTAAGCTATAATGCTTGCTTATTTTTTTTACAACTTTGATATATATGCGTGTGCGTGCGCGCACGCACGCTCTCTAAGATATATAAATACTCACTTCGGTCCTATCTATAAGAAATATTTGACTTTTTTGATTAATTGCATAAATGATATATTTGGTCTATATTCTATACCAAATAAATTAATTGCTCAATGAATCTAAAAAATCAAATTTTTCTTATAAATAGGACCGGAAGGAGTATATATTAAGATTCTGTGACCTACTTTGTGCATTATCTATACAAAAATTAGCCTCACTAATAATTCAATCCCAAATCCGCTCCTGAATACTCTACATTATTTATTTGATAGTAATTGATAAGAATAATATAGAAGACTCTCTGTTACCTATATATCACTAATTTTGTTTTCTTTTTTGACTCGAATTCACTTCTCTTGACAACCCTTGTAAACTTTTTTTTCCTCCTTTCTCAAACTTCTTTCGTCAAAAATAATTCTATTAAAATTGTGTAACATTAAATATGAATATTTCTTTCGACCAAGATTAAAACATCGATACTTATTCATATTTCACGTTATTATAAGAATCTAAGTCATTCTACTAGACTCAATCTTTGTCTTATTATTGTTAACTATCCTCCAAAACCCGCCTGTTCACAGTTGCTTTATGCAAATGCATGTAGTGCACGTTTCTTTATAAGATTGTCACAGAAACCACTAGGCACTAGCATTATCTTCTCTGAATTTATATAGAATCAATCAGATAGATTGTTGCTCTCTTGTGAGGAATATTTCACTGGATATGCTTAGAATTTGAGTTATAATCGGTTATCAACAGATAAAGTGAGAATAGCCGTGTAGGTATCTTGATTCATTTTTTTTGTAATTAAGTATTGTCTGATAGTTTGGTATAAATGTATACAACAAATTAGCATTTGAAGGGATGATGACTGAAATCCTAAGGAGCGATCAGGAAAAAAAATGAAGAAAAATGAAAGTATGGATAAAAAGAAAACAAAATTTTGGGGTTGTGTAGTTTAATTATTTTGGATTAAGGATAAAGGAGTTGCAGGTTCTCGAACGAAATAGTAAATATTAATTTAACAAATTAACTATGAGTAACATTTCTTATTAAGAATAATAAACAACCTAAATTAAAAACAAAAAATAAATTATAAAATATGATGTCAAATATTAATTAATAGTAACATCTAAAAATACTATAATTAACAAAAACCTATTTTATGAAATATTAGTGGAGTGGTACACCAGGTCTAACAAAAGCAATTTCTATTTTGTCGCCAAAATTTGGACTGCATGTAGACCGACACGCTCTCTTATGGACGTATCAACATCAGACTGTTTAATTTATGTTAGTTAGGGCACGTCTCTTTATGTATACACAGGCCAAATAAATAAATATGTAAAATTTGTAAGGCTGTTATTTCACCAAAAGCAAGAGTCAAAAACAAGATTCAAATTTATATTAAAAAATGTCATCACAAGTGTAAATACAGTACAACATCATTTCAGACATTGATTTTGCCACACCATTCAAAGTGATATTATTTTGTGATGAACATGCGTAAATAAATTTTAATAGAGACACCTGAGCTGGATTTTTTTTAAAGAACATATGCTTGTACTTGTAACAAAACAGAAAAACATCCAAGAATACATAAATGAAATGGTAAAATCCCTTCAAGCTTAAAGAAGTCCTGCATTCAATTTTTATTTTTTTTTGTAAGAATGTCTTTTCATTTTGAATTGGTATTTTCATTGGCAAATGATGACACCATATCCTTACTTTTTTGCATGATATCTTGGATAAACAATGTAAAATTAGAGTGAGAAGATCCCCCTCTTTCTACAGCCTTTTTAGCCATTTTACCAAGCTCCCTAATTCTTTTTTTTCTTTCTTCACTTTCACTTGTCTCATCCATTAACATTTCTATTCCTCTTTCAACATCTTCTTTCTTGACCAACACGCCAATTTCTTCTTCCTCACCCCATTTCATAGGACTCTTCACCCCAATTTTCACACCAACTTTTAATATTTGCACAACAAAACTTTCATTCAAAAATTGATCCGCAAAAAGTGGCCATGTAACCATTGGTACACCAGCACATATTGCTTCAAGAGTAGAATTCCAACCACAATGTGTTAAGAATCCTCCAATTGCATAATGTGACAATATCAATAACTGAGGAGCCCAACCCTTAATCACTAGGCCTCTACCATTGATTCTTTCCTCAAATCCACTTTCCTCAATCCATTTTTTCAATTCTTCTAATTCATTTCCTTCTCTTAAAACCCAAATAAAAGGTATTTTTGTTGCTTCTAATGCTAAACCAAGCTCTATCAACTGTAGTGGTGTTATATTGCATAAACTTCCAAGGCATGCATAGAGAACACTCCCTTGTTTCTGAGAATCAAGCCACTTCAAGTGCTCCCATTCATCATTTGAAACCTTATTATTATTACCTCTTTGAATCTTATCCAAGTAATCAGTGTTACTAAGTGATACAGGGCCAATGCACCAAACTTTGTCATTTTTTACCTTTTTAAATTCACTTGCATATGCTGGCTCTAACTCTTCAAAAGAATTCATGATTACGCCATAAGTACCCATTTCAGCTTCAGCCAAATCATTATTAAACTGTTCCCAAGCTTCACCCTTTAATCCTAGTCCTGTCTGTGCTATGTTAATTTCAATTTTGTCAGGAATACCAGGCACATCAAAGTATTCAAATTCATTATTAGCCATGGTTTTCATAATATTATTGACATGTAAATTATGCAAACATAAAACATATAAGCAATTTATTCCACCAAAAGAAATTCTTGGAATATTGAACTTTCTAGCTACGTGAACCGTATATGGCAAACACATATCAGAGATAATGCAAGTTGGTGGTGGCGTTAACTCTTCAAATAACTTCTCAACTTCTTGTTGTAGAATTTTTGATGAATTGAAGAAGTCTGTGGCTGCACCAAGTGAAGGTAGCATGTCAAGATTCTCACACCCTTCTGGTAATCCAGACTCTTTACATGGAAATTTAAGTTGAGCTAATTGAATATGAAGGCCAGATTCAACATAACGTGCTAGGGTTGATGTGTAACGAGATGCATTGTGTGGGGTGGTTACTATTGTAACCATAACATTGTGATGTTGTGCCAATATTTTGGCTATGTCCATCATTGGGATCATGTGACCTTGTGCCATCATTGGAAACAACACAAAGTGGAGCTTTGGATCTTGGGATGCCATATGTTCCTATATTTGGAAGGATTAAGGATCGTATGTTGTATTTCTATGTTTGGTGTACAATGAATTGAACTAAAGTTTCACATATTTATAAGAGAAATGATATTTGTACAACCATTTGTGACAACTTTTAGACAACTTTCTCTCTCATACTCACATTGTATTCTTACCCTCTCTCTTCCTTTTTCTCTCTCCATTGTTTTTGACCAATGAAAAAAGAGAAAAAGAAGGTTGTCAAATAGGTTGTACCAAATGGTTGTTCAAATATCATTACTCTATTTATAAACTAACTTTGTCCTTGAATACAACTTTCGAATGAAAAATAGGTCTAATACTTTATTTGGTCATTTAAGTTTGAAAAAAATATTCCTTAAAAAAGAAAAGTTTGACAAAAATACAGAGTTAATCATTTAATATTATACTGTTAAGTGCTAACTAATTAAAATATGTGAACATAATGAGATTCAATTTATAACTCTAAATATTATACGGGACTAGGGTTTAAACCCCAAATATTATATGGGGTGTAAACTTCGGTCACCATACTACTTAAAAAAAACTAGAGACAAGTATGTATTTTATTAAATTAAAATAAAAAAGACAAATATGTAGTTCCAGAAAGAACTTTTAAGATGATGTAAGCGCTTACCTAGGTAAATGTTGGATTATTTGAATAAAGTTTGTTTTACCATTTTGTCTTTTTCATTTCATTCTTTTAACTATCGATCTAGCTAGCAAGTAGCGGCAACCAAGCAGAGTTTCTATGCAAAATTGGAGGTGTATTTTATTGTAGATTTAAAGGTTCAACATGTTTTTGTTCCATATAAATTTTGAATTTTTTGATTTTAACTTCTGTAAAACTGTGTCATTCTAAATTTTTTCGTCTACACTTCTAGTCTCATGCAATTGTCATGTGGGTGTTTTTTTTGCTGACATGGTGCCACATAAGAAAAGAATTACTTTGGTATTTAAATATGGTTATATTATATACACTTTACAATGTAAAACAAAATAGAAATACGATTAAAAAAATGAAAAATAAGAAATAATTACTTTTTGTTATGGGTCAACGTAAATTTTTTTAATAATATTTTTTTTTTGTATTGTTAAGCAAGCTTAATAATCTTTTTATATAATCAAAATATGTAATAATTCCAGAATGAGAATTATGCTCTCATGACTTTATGTTTTCTTGTATACGGAGGATTTTGTTGTGATAAACAAAGTAGCTAGTCGGCTGGGGCAATTAATAATACGTAAAATGAATATTGGTAAAAAGAAATACGCAAAATGAATAGATATTTATCACCAAGGAGATCGAGGGAATATGCATTGTTGCCTATGCTTTACACATTTACAAAGAAGACAAATGAAACTTGTGCAGGCCAAACCAAGGGGCCATGCAATGACAATGAATATATTGTTCCAATGTTCTTTGAACACCAATTGTATTTGTGAGGTGCATAGTATCCAATGGAGCCCAAAGTGAGTGCTCTGTCTTTTTTAGGATGATATATTAAAAGTAATTTATTGAGTATACGACTCTCCCTTAATGGGAGCTACGTTTTATTGCATGTTTTTATAAAAAAACCACACTTGTCTTAAACCCATTTTCTGGTGGAAAAAACTTAATTTCATGTCTAAATCAGGGGCGGCTTGGAGCACAAAGTTTTACCAAAATTTCTTTTTACTAATACTAGTAATTAGTATACATATTTTTGGCAAGCCCTAGGCTTCAATGAAAAGATAATGCTAGGGACTAGCTATGGTTATCTCGTTTGACTTGTTATATGAGGTTAATGAAATTAGATTTTTTTTTTTACAAAAAAGACATGCACATTGATGTGGCTATACAATTATAATTTTTTTTGTTGCTTACTTGTAAAAATATAGGATAATTGGTTTTGTAAGTCCTATTGTTAGTGCTGAAATAATGGCATATGAAATGGAGATTGAATATGCGTCGTCTAACTACTTAAAATATCAAATTCGTAAAAAGAAATGAAAAATCATTTAAGAATGTGTTTGTTTTAAGTTAAGAAATAATATTATTTGATTACATTCCTTGAAATGATATGAATAATATTTTTAGGAACAACATTTCTATCCATGTACATGGTAAAAATTTAGATTTCCTGAAAAAGTTATAGAAATAATTTAATTAAAAAAATAAAAATGAAAATAAACGTGAGTGGTAGTTGGAAATCACGGCAAGTTGAATTCTATTCTCATGTGAATGTTATATTCTCATCCTTTAAACATGAGAATAATAATTGAAAAAATCATGTGTAAATAACATTCCTCCGAATATAATATTCATGAAACAAATTTTCAAAACTTAAAACAAACACGGGAATGTTGCATTTCTAATCTCACATTCCCGAAAATTATATTACAAACACACCGTAAATGCACGCAAATAAACCTTAAGTCTACTAACGGGAGTCTTTTAAGAAACAATTATATTTTTGGGTTAATTATGTTTTTGGTCCCCCTAAATATACCAACTGTTGATTTTAGTCCCCTAAAATTTTCTATAGGCTTTTAGTCCTCCTAAAATTCTCCATCTATGGAATTGGTCCCTGCCGTTAATGGTGCTGATCTGACAACGCCACATGTGCATACCAAATGATGTGGCACTGCCACGTGGATTTTTCACTTTGCTGATGTGGAATTTTTATTTTTTTAAAAAAGTAAAATACGGCCATCATTTCTCTCCATTCCTAGAACATAGAGAAAACATGAGAAGTCAAGAAAAAAAAATACATCATTTAGAAAGTCTGTATTCAGATTGGATTTTAGAATCCGGAAAATGAAACCCTAGCGTAATAAGAAAAATATGATGTCATTAAAACAAATAAGAGCAAATGTGTTGTAACCTTTTATTTTATTTTATGGTGGATGTTATTATATTAATTGTTATGTTAGTTTATTCCTATTGTCAAGACTTGTATGCTATTTCTTTTCTAGTCTCAATTAAAGACCTTATCGCTCCCACCTCTCTCTAACTTTTCAAACTTTTCCAAACAACCGACTTTCTTCCTTGCCAATCCAAATCATTGCCTCTGTGATGTAGATCCAAGCAACCGATGGTGTGTCCGGCCTTCACGGCGGCATCACCATCTTCTTTCTAGCTTTGGTTCGTCGCTCTCGCCGCCTTTTGCTTGTTTCTGTCTGTCCCTTGAATCCACGGTCGCCAGCTGCGGTTCTTGCGGTGGTTGGCTCTGTTCTGGTTGCTGTCGTTGATGTTGACTGTGGTGGGTTCAGTTTGGTTTTGGTAGAATAGTTAGAGGAGGTTGCGACGCAGCTGTTAGCTGGATCTGTGTTTTCTGTTTTGCCTTCTACTGTTTTTTTTGTTTGTGTATTGTTTGTTTTAGATGATGTGCTTATGTTCGTTTGTTCTGGTGCTTGGTCCTGGTTGTTTCGATTCTGGCGACTGCAAGTGTGGTGACTTTCCTCCATGATTAATCCTCCCTCATCGTGCTCCCGGATCGTTCGTCGTCATTTGGGTCGTGGTGGTTGTGTTTGTTCTTGCAGGTGGTTGAGGTGGGCGCCAGTGGCCGTGTAGCATTGTGTGTTCGGTTTGTGTTTTCCTTGTGCTTGTACAACAGAGGTTGGGGAGGGTTGCAGATCTGGTCCTTTTTTGCAGCAGTGGTTGAGGTTCATAAAACCCAAAAGGGTCTGGTTCGTTTAACCCGAAAGGATCTGGTTTTTGACGTATTGAACCCATCCCTCGATCTGAGTTTTTACGCGTTATTTGCTCGAAAGAGCATTTTATGCCTGTTGTTGGTTCAGGGGGTCGTTGGCACTTGGATTGGTTTCCATGTTGACGGCCAATCCATTCGCCTAGTTTAAACTCTAACTGTTCTATGCGGATGCTCACTTTTCACGTTTTTTTGTAACATGGTTTCACGCCCGTACGCGGGTTCGCTGAGTTGCACCAGTGATTAGTGTATTTTCGTTAGAATAGATTAGAGGTGTACCACTTGGACAGTTTTTTCACGATGTATTCCCGTTTGGGTTTTCCTGGGTCAGGTCTAATGCCCCCCAGTCTTTGTACCTGGTTGTTTTTATTTATTATATTTTCTCTTTGGCTTAAAAAAAAAAAAAAAAAGACTTGAACCGATAACATTTAATTTTTTAATCTTTAGGTCAAACCAGTTGAACTATAATGGATTAGAGTTGGATTTGAAGAAAAAAAATAATAGGTGGTTAACCTTTACTTCAATCTTGATTCAATACTCTGGTCAAGTTAAATTGTTAAGCATTAGCAACAAAAATAAATAAATAAATTTGTTAAACCCTGGTTAATCCGACCAAGCAAAGCTTGTGTAGTCATATATATATATATATATATATATATATACACACAAATATTTTGAATTTGAATGCACACATAAAAATAAAATAAAAGTAGAAAATGAAATATTATTACATCAATAATAATAATTATAAATTATTCTGTTAAAAAATAAAATAAAAAAATTACTAGATTTTCTTCTACTTTTATCATTTGTGAGTGTATCTAAATCCAAATTTTGTATGTTTGTGAATATACAAGTTTTGCTCTAACCCGACCATGAGTTTACTTATGATTAAAATAATATCTTTTTTGAATCACTGTACAATGTAGGCTCATATTCCACTCATGGAGCCGATCCTTACTCTTACATAAATCCAAAATAGATACAAGGTTGCTTTTATTGATGTTAGCTTGTTTTGGTTGGGTGTTCTTTAGGCATGCACTTCGTTTTATGGCCTCTACTTTTTGTTAATTTTTTTGTAGCCTTCTTTTGTTGGCGGTGCACTCTCTTGTATTTTGGTGAATTACTCTTTGTCCTTTTATGAGTTCTTAGTATAACCTTTTGCCATTCAAAATTGTCATATATGCTTAAAAGAAATGATTCTCTGACAACACAATTTTGATTTTAATTATAAGGTTATTATTTATATATATTTTTGAGTACATAGATTAAAAGAGATAAAAATAATCTCATATTTTGTATTTTAATGTTTAAATAACATTTTGTATGCTTAAAAACTTCCTACCTCACACAAGAGTGTTTTCAGAAGATAAGGTGGCCATAATCAATTAAGTGGTACACATAAATTGTATTTTTTAACCAACAAAATAAGAAAAACCAACTGACAAGTTAAATGTCTATAATGCTTGTAAAGCAACATTAATTTATTGATTTACATTTTCATGATCATACAAACAAATAACAGCTTGTCATTGCACAATTTTCAACATATAAACAAAATGAAGCGAAAACATATAGTACCCTCTTCTTATAATATAGAAGTATTATTATATTAATTTAATACCTCTTCATGCATGTTGCATAGCTTCCTGCTTTGCAGTGTAGAATATGCAATGATAGAAAGAAAAAGAAATGACAAATTATGTTATAAAATTACATATCTCTCTTCAGGTTTCAACTTTGATGCTTGATTGTTGTTGCATGATATCTTGAATAAGCAAAGTGATATTAAGATAAGAAGATCCACCTTTTTCAACAGCTTTCTTTGCAATCTCACTAAGTTCACTAGCCCTTTCTCTTCTCTCTTTACTCTCTTGATCTTCCTTATTCATCACATTGCATATTGCCTCTTTAATACCTTCCTTCTTCACAACCACACCTAATTTCTCTTCCTCTCCCCATTTCAATGGAAATTCAACACCAAGACTCACTCCAATCCTCAAAACTTGAGTAACAAGCTTCTCATTCAAAAATTGGTCAGCAAATAATGGCCAAGTTACCATTGGTACACCAAAACTTATCCCTTCAAGTGTTGAATTCCAACCACAATGTGTCAAAAATCCACCAATTGAAGAATGTGATAATATCACCATTTGTGGGGCCCACCCTCTAATTATAAGTCCTCTCCCTTTATTCCTTTCCTCAAACTTTTCATCACTAAGCCATTTTTCCAACTCTTCACTTTTATAAATTCCTTCCCTAATAACCCAAATAAATGGAATTTTTGTTGCTTCTAATCCCAAAGCCAATTCAATAAGTTGTGAAGGAATTAAATTGCATAAACTTCCAAGACAAACATAAACAACAGATTTTGGTTTATGCAAATCTAGAAACTTTAAACAATTATGTTCACTTATTGAAGCTATGTTACCTCTTTGAGCCTTATCTAAACCATCTTTGTTGCAAAGTGCAACAGGACCAACACACCAAACCTTATCATTTCTTACCTTTTTGTAATCATTAACATATTCTTTCTCTAACTCCTCAAAACTGTTTATGATTACACCATATGATTTCATTTCAGCTTCTTGCATTTTCTCAGCAAACCCCTTCATCTTTTCCTCTTTCACTGTTCCTGGTATCTGTTCTTTTGTGACTTGAATGTTGTCAGGTATGCCAGGAATAGAGAAAAACTCTGTCTCTGAATTGATGCTTTCAAGAATATTTGAAGTGTGTACCTTGAACATGCAATGGAGGGTGAAACAACAAAAACCATGGAATGAAATCCTTGGAATGTGATGTTTTTCAGCTATTTGAGAAGTCCAAGTTATGCAAAAATCAGAGATAATGCAACTTGGTTTTGGTGACAATTTATCAAACAAATCTTCACCTTCCTTTTGAAGCAAGGAAACTGCATGGAATAGATTGTACATCATATTCATGTCTTTTGAAATGTTCACCATGTCGAAATTCTCGCAACCATCTGGTAATCCAACTTGTTTTGATGGAAAAGTTAGGGTTACAATTTTGATTTGAAGGCCAGAAGAAACAGCACGAGAAAGAACTGAAGTAAAACGTGATGCATTTTTTGGTGTAGTGAATATGGTAACAATAACACCACGTTGTGCTAAGAGTTTTGCTATGTCTATCATTGGGATAATGTGGCCTTGTGCTATTAAGGGAAATAACACAAAGTGTGGAACATTAATGTTTGCTTGCAAAACCATATTGGAAAATTAAGGAGTAGTATATGTATTTTTGGGTGTTAGACTTGAATTGAAGTGTGTTTCAATTGTATACTATCACTTTGTTTTATGAAGATGATACTTCCTCCTCACCACAATATATACTTGAAGTATTTGTAAATAAAAAGTTTTTTTTAAAATTTTTTTTTGTCACTTTCAACTTTCAAGTTGAGGTACATTATATTTTTAGCACTTATATTTATACATCTTAAATTTTTCTACAATCATTCAATAATCATCAATCTATTATATTTATCAATTCGTTCTTTTTATTTCTTTCGTCTTTTATCATAGAAACCTCTAAGAAAGATCGCTGATATTAAAAAAACATATTTGATTAATAAATATATCTGAAATGTGTGCGACCACCATTAAATTATCATTTGTATATAAATATATTCAATGTTAAAATTTTATATTCTAAGAAATTGAAAGTAGCATCAGTAAGGAAAATATTTGAAGAAAAAAAAATAATAAAGGCATCTAAAAATTTGTCGCAAGTCTTATATTTAAAAACAAACAAAATTCTGTAAAAAGTCTTACAATAATGGATTGATGGATTAATTAATACTAATATTACACACCACTTTCAGTTTCAATATATTCTATATTCTATAATCTATGTATTTTTAGTAATGATTTTTTTTTAGTAAAAATACTGTTTTTTCGATTAACTTCATACAGTCTTTTTAATTTGCGTCAGCTAGCCAAATATGTGGATTATTGTAGAACACAGAGTATATGACATATGAGTTCTAGAAGATTTCTATATCTTGTGAATGGTGTGATGTAAGAGCATATGCAATGAACATTGGATTATGTAAGGAAAGTAGTGATGGTATGCAATATTGCAATGCATGGATATAGGTCTAGAATCATGTGAATCACACGTAGCATGTTTTTAATGATGACCGCAAATTCTCTGCTAAGACGCAAACAAAAAAATGAGAGGGAAGTGACGTGATGAAGATTCAATAATAGTATGGCAGGAGTCAGAATGGAAAAGACTCTTGCCCACTTGTTTACCTGAATAAATTCTTGCATGACCACATCCACATGTGTATTATGTACGGTATTAAACCATGTTAACGTATTCAAGATCAGAGTATTTGTCTCAGATATCTTTTATTCAGTATTATGTTAGGCAACATGTCTAAAACTCCTCCATGTTTTAGACTTATACTTGGTATATATTTCTAAATCCTCGTTGTTGTTTTGATTTGTGGTGTCAACCTAATTGGTTTGTGGTCCTTTTTGATGGTTTGTTGATTTTTTTAAAAAAATTAACCTCAAAATAGATTCTAAATGTGTACCCTTATAAATTTTTAGTAAAACTATGGATTTTCTAAATGAAAAAGATGATGACAGCTAGCTTATATATAGGATGAGGATGCCCAAATCAAATATATACATCCAACTAAAACTCTTATAAATGTAGGATTCTAATACAGCTTTAATATGAATTCTTGGTTTAATCGTAACATTGTCATGCTTAACTCAGCTTTTATATCATGTTAAATCAGTTTAGATTTCACTTTCAAAACTAGTTTATGGGAGTGTATGTTGAGTAATATATAAATGAAAAGATTGATGTACTTTAAAGTTTTTGGCAAAATTAAGATGTTCGTCCAATCGTATATATACACCATCAATCCAAGAATCTTAGTAACGTGGAATTCTAATACAACTTCAATAGATATAAGTAATTTAATTAAAATGGTCGAATATAAAATAAATCAATCTCTAGTTTTTTCTAAAATTAAGTTTCCGTTTCTTCTCGAAAACTCTCTAAACATAAGTTTGAAATAGAATTTAGTGTAAAATTCAGAAAATAAAGCAAGCTAAGTGTTACTTTTTGGTGGAAAGATATTTGATACTATGTTATAAAAAATGGAGCACAAATGAATGCAAAATATTTTTATTTCACGAAATAAAAATGAATGGAAAATATTTTTATTTTGTGAAATATTTTTAATACACAAAAATTCAACTTTATTCTATGTGAAATAAACATATATATTTTTATTTCATTATGTTTGACATATATGCAAAATTAATTTATTTCATGAAAAATCAAACACCACTTATTTATTTATTTTTATAAAATCAACACACGCCGTTATTCATAGCACAGGAGAGTAATTGATAATTTGATATGGTGTAGAAAATAAATAGGAAACATAATGCAGAAAATGATACACAAAATCTGAAATTGAAAATTTTATATGAAATTTGTCTAGTAAATGATTCACTAAATACCTCACTTAGTCCTTTCATCTAAGAAGTGAGATTTTAACATAAAAAAAAGTTTGAGATATCTACTGTTTTTTGACAAGTGATATATTTAGTTTAAGGTCAGTTATATGTTGTACAAGTGAGATAAATATAAGTATTGCATCATTAACAAGTCAGCTTCACCATTAAATTAATAAATTTGACCGTTAATTTAAATAAAATATGATATGATTTATGATTTATTAGTAAAAAAAATATTCGTGTATGGTGCAAGATCTTTTACTTATGTATATTTGACAAAGTTTTAATTTGGTCGTTGCTTCTAGACTTTTTATCAGTCTCTTCATGACTTCACCACCTCCATAACTAAAATGTGGACAATATTATCCAGGCAAAAACGCCGACCAAAACATACGTGGGATATTCTGAGCCTTTTCAACCCTTTAAATTAAATTGATTGATATATGGCCAGAAACTTCTTAACTTTATCTGTCCCTTTAATTTTTGATTCAAGCCTATAATATTGCTTGCTACTACTATTTATTTGAAAATAGTAGTATAAAAATATCGGAAAGACGCTAAAAAGTAAAAGTTGTCTCCAGATTTCAACATATATACAGTGCAACCACTCGTAAAGCCTACAATCTGTGGTCGGTATCATATGCACTTCAAGAAACAAAAATGTATTTCCCCATACGTTAACGAGATAAGATGATCGATTGTACAACCGTGTGTTACCTTTCTGCTTTGGTTGGATGAGAAAAACTAAGGTTTGTTTGAGAGTTTGGTGGGAAAGAAAATAGAAGGTTTGAGAAAAATGAATGAAAAAATCGAAGAAACAGAGGAAACCGGAAGAGGAGGGTTTAGGGGTTAATTTTTCTTGATAATATTAAACCCTCTTTATTTGAGGAAACTAAAAAATTGCATTGGATGAGGGTTTTGGAAGGTTTCAGAGGGTTTATATGAATTCTTTAAATTTAATCTATGTTTTTTTTAAGGAAAAATTTAATCTATGTTGTTATATTATTTTTAAAATGAAAATATAGTAATCATATGCATTCTATGAAAAACTACTCTTTTAATTTTTTTTAAAAGATTTATCTATTTTCTCTTATAATTTCCATTCCTCAAAGCCTTTTATTCCCCTCCCTAAATGAAATGAAAGAATATTAAAAGAATGAAAATGAGTGAGGTGTAATGATTTTTTAATTGTTAACAGAAAGATTATTAAAAGAATGAAAATGAGTGAGGTATAATGATTATTTAATTGTTAACAGAAAAGGACAAGAAAAGAAAAAAAAAATTCCTTCAAAAAAAAGAAAAGAAAAATATATTATTTTATTTTATTTTGGAAGGTACTTTATGTTATCCAAATACCTTATGGATAAAGGTTAACAACACATGTTTTAACACATACTTTTCAACACACTATCTTTAATTGATTAAAATTCGCATGGAACTCACCCAATATTATATGGGACGCACATGATTAAGTACGACCCGTGTAAATTTTAACCAATCAAAAAAATGTGTTGAAAATGTGTGTTAAAATATGTGTTGCTAACATTTCTATACCCCTTATATACTAAAGTTTGGTTTATCATCTCAATAATTTTATTTTTTTTTGGATTAATCATATGTTAATACTTCTGTAATTGGTGAATTTTGATCTCAGGCTGGTCGATTTGGTTTAAGTTTGTTTTCTCAGACCAAACATCAGTTCTGAATAAAATAAAATACACACATACATTGTACCCAAAAAAATATGCACACATACAACCAAACACCAGTTTGATCGATTTAAAATTTACAACTGAGGAAAGTAGGTTCAGATTAAGTACTGAATAATTTTTTTATTTTTGATATCATATATTTTAAATACATAAATTTATCTTTCAAGTATTGTATTAAATACGCTGATCAATAACAGTCTTTATATGAAAATAATTCTCCTCTACAAACAATGAATAATTCTAAATTTCATTATGTTTTTTCAATAAATATTCTTCACTATTTAATGATATTTATCAGCATTACCGTCAAATTTTTCTTATTATTATTTTTTTATTTTTTTTTATGAGCAAGTTTTTTAATAAGCAAAAGGTTTTGACTGATTACGAAAAAGGTAGCCTTGAGCACACGAAATGAAAAGAACATCACAAAAAACTAATTAAAAATTCGTTAGTAAATTTATTTTAATGAGTTTTCTGCGTTAATTTTTTTTTTAAAAAAAGTAATAATAATAATTGTGAGTTGAATACACCACTTGAAATATTTCTGCCTTTAGTTGTACAAACGTTCCCTCAAGACACTTGTTATGATTTTGACCCCTACGAAAATATTGGTATTTTAAAGGATGTAGCATAAATTTTAGTCATGCAATACTGTTAATGTCTTCTGAAAGAAAATTACTACCACAAATGCAGCAAATCCTAACCACTACGGAGAATAATAAAGCTATCATTGGTAATTTCCCCAGGTGGAGGTGCAAACATTGACAATCTTATTTGTATAAATTCTATATTGAACGAAAAACCAATAAGAATCATTCTAATGAATATATAATCAGTAAAAAATAATGAAATCTGCTAGGTGGTGTTCGAGTTTCATGGAAGTGTAATTAATATACAACAACATACAATCATTTGAACATTAACTTACATCAAACTCTACGACAGAAGATTTTGAAGAAAAAAAAGGAAAAAATACAAGGAGGTGATTGATGCTTACAACAAACACTGTACAAGACTTCAATGTGTGCAGGAGCAGAATAGTGATCCACTCGACCGCTTCTAAATCATGGTTCCTTATTGTTGAGTTGTTGCTAGTTTATTATCATGGACTCCGTGTCATGGTTCCTTATTGTCGAGTGACTTGAGTCTAGCCGATCGAGATGGACTGCTCTCCACGAACATGAGTTGGAAGACTTAAGTAACAGGCCCAGAGCAGCAGAACATGTTGCCCTTACAACAGCATCAGGTGATCGACTCATTTTTCCAACCAGCATACCAAATACCTGAAACAAGAGTCAGTATTTCTGTGAAACTTCAAATTCAAATGGGACCCATGTGATATGGTGAGACCCCTATGAATTCTATCCAGTATAAAAAGATAGTGTGTTAAAAAGTGCCGTGTTAGAGTGTATTTCTAGCACTTCTCAGAAGAAACTACCTGTGTATGGTAGTCAGCTAAAATGTGCTGATTGTCCGATAGAGAGAGCATGCTGCTGCTTAAGTACATAGCATTTGCCTGAATTATGGGCCATGGTGCATCAAAAGCCTGCCTCATCAAGAAAGTATTCAGCTAAGTTCTCAAGACCCTTAGATTTAAACAGATGGAAAAATAATTGACATTGCATTGGTTTTGAAGTCTTCTAAAGGCTTCGTTGTTGTAGGATTATTCCATGCTTCATAATATTCTCAATGAGGGAGAATCAAGAAGAAATTTCATGAAATGAAAACCCGTCTAACATTGTAGCATGATCAGGAGGAAACAATTGATTTAATATTAATTTCAGTTCGGAAAATAATCAGGAATAGTTATATGGTGAAAAGCATGCATGTATTGGAATAATAAGTTATGATGTACAGCAACATGTGTTGAACTCGGTATGGTGAAAAAGAACCTGCACTGTTGACGCCATATAAGTATCAACTCTGGAAAGAAGATGCTGTGTAAATTGCTTTGCAATGTCTCGTAGAAAGTCCTCATAGTCACTTCTAAAAAACCAAAAAGACAGATGCAATAATACCTCAGGATAATTCGTAAAAATAATCTGCAAAGTTCAACTTTTTAAAATCTTTCAAACCATACTGGTGATCAGAAAGGAAACTCGGTGTGTTTAGCAGGGCAAGCAATCCTTCAATTTCCATCAATGGGAAAACTCGTCTCAGAGTATTCTGTCAGCAAGTATGTTTCAGAAAGAAATGATTTACCATGTTAGAAATTTTTCTATAAATCTCCAATTCAAGGAAAATCCAAGATGATGACTGATTACCCGGCAGGCTAGTCGGACACTAACATCTTCATCATGAAGATGCAAAACCAGACGAGGAATAGCAGCATGTACCTGTGAAAAACAATCATTATAATCGAATGAGCTAGCTAAAATATTAAGAAACTAATATATGACAATCACCAGTTCCACAGGCCTATCATCAAGTATGAGATTCACCAAAATAATGAGAAAGCTCCATGAATATACTTGTCACTTGGTTGAAAACATCACAAGTACATGTGACAATATTGCACATGGTAACACTTTTTTTAACAATGCTACTATCACTGTTATATACCTGCTCAACAAATGCTTCTTTTAGTTCCCCAATTCCATAGTTGCTTAGTGCTCCAAATACTGCAAAGGAACTGGCTCGCATCTTTGCATTCATGCTTGTCTGTTTTTAAAATTAATTGTGTTGAGTATTTCCCCAAAAAGAAAAAATTATTTAATATAAAAAATTCTATAATTCATAGAAATAAAAATATTAAAAAAATATATTAAGCAAGGTTAAATTACCCTTCAAAACGGAAAATTATAGAAACAAGAACAAACCAGCATTAACATTTCCAGCAACTCGTAAATTTATTGATCAAATACAGAAACATGAGAAAATATTGCATTAAATAGATATGAACTACTGAGAAAATATTGCATGAGAAACATGAGAAAATTTATTGAATCTTCCACAGGACTTGCCAGAATAACACCATCAACTTGTGGAAACACAATATCATGTCAAAATCAATCACTGTGTACAATATGAACTACTGGAGGAATAATATCCTATACTAGAGCAATCGGGAGTCTCACACTAGATGTGATATGGCCCGAAAAAAGTGTTTATAAGTGTGGAAATCATTCAACTTACAAGCTGCTTTCGTTGGGTTGAATTTGGCTAAAATCCAAATTATAAGAAGGTATCAAAGTTTATCTTAATCTACTGAGCCACTAATTATCAGACTGACCAGGTCACACTCTGGATGTCCAGTCTTGAGTGTGACGGGGTATGTTAACAGTTAGACTCAAACCCCAACTCTAAGAGCAGCTATTCAGCACCAATCACTTAACAACCAGTACCAGAAAATTCTACCCATTGTATCAAATCTAACATTTAATTCTAACAGGTACAGATACAAATCATCTAGCTTGCCTGAAGACCTTAATGAAAAAAATATTTGAAAAATGTTGGATTTTATCTGGTATATATTTCTTGTTGTACTATTGAATCTTAAAAGTACGAGATAACGTGAGGTTTTTATTTCAGAAACCTATTGATTCAACAGTAAAAATGTTGTTTTAGAATAAATAATCTTGTCTGCTTCGAGCCAAAGCTGAACACGCAAACAATTAATGAAAACTTTCAATTGTATATCTACAAAAGAAATGTGTCACAGATACAGTGGCATGTGGATGTAATGAAACGTGTACAGAATAAAATTCAAATGATGATACATTGAAAGTAAACTGACGCACTTGTAGATTTCGAAGCCGTAATGAAAGATTAAGCAAAATGGGCTCAACTGCATCATCAGGTGAAGATTCAAGAATCTGAGGCAGAAAAGCAGAGTTATCAATTAAATTTAAAATGATTTTAAAAAGTAAACAAATGAGACACATGAAACGAATAACTTCACCATCAGTAAGCATGATACTGCAGTTAATTGTACAGATTCATCAGAATCATCTAGCAGAGCTAAAATAACACCCAGGACTTGAGCTGTATACTTCAGAATATGAATTGATGGGATCTGCAACATCATTATTTGGAGATATTAATTCTTTAAAAAGGGAGCACAAGGAAGCATGGGGGAGTATAGACATCTCCGAAAAATTGAAAAATTAACTGAAAACATAAAGTAAAATCCCATCGGAGAAACATTCACTTAAGACTGGTGGACTAAGTATTAAGATAATCCAAATTAACAAAATAACCAATAGCAACAACAGTTGAAATATATGGAATAATTGAGACGAACTTAAAGTTGAAGGTAGTTCTACACACTTTTTTCTTAAAAAAGCAGACAATTAGCAAAAAATCAGGTATTTAAAACAGCTAAATCAACGTTGTATTAACTAGCATTGAAATGAAGGAACAGTCACATGATAAGATAACAACCTGTACCAATCCTCTCAAACAAAAGCGCCGAACAGTAGAAGACTCGTCTGATACACGTCTACATACAACGTCAACCATTTGCTCCAAAAGCGAACCAAGTCCACCGCTGTATAGTTTATGGCAATCAATAAGCACTTTAACTTAACAATAAAGACCTCTTTTCAAATGTCAAAATAATTAGTGAACAATTATTATTATGAGAAGAGGACAGATTGCAAAAGCTAATCGTTAAAAGTTAAAAAATGAAACATTGTCGAAGACTGACTTTTCCCAAGGCTAAAATGGAGACATGTGACAATTATCACCCCTCGTGCAAGAGCTAATGGTCCTAAGGCGAGGAAAATACACAAAAATTTCTTACCATGTGCATGAATTTAATTTAATAATCAAGAATAGAGACAACAAGGATTAAAAATCCTCCCCTCAGAAAAAAAAAGGATTAAAATTCCTAACTACCAGATCATAGAGACGCTTGTTATGCTAAGAATCAAGTTCAACTCTCCCAAAAGGTTTAAATACTAAGGCTTTGTTTGGGAGTTTGGAAGGGAGGTGAAGGGAGGGACTTTGCAGAAAGGGGAAGAGTTGGAATGAGAGAGAAGTCTTCCACCTTATTTGTGAGTGTTTTTGTAGAGAACTGGGAAGAAATGCATATGGTTAATATATTTTTAATTTTCAGGGTATTATAATAACATGGAAAGGACTTGGAGAATTTTTCTAAGCCCTCCAAAATCCTCCTCCAATACATTTTTTGAGCTCTCCCAGAGGGGGATTTTGTAGTATGAAAAAAAAACAAATCTATCCATTCAAGTTGGGCGACTATCTTTCCTTCCATTTCCCTTTCATCCGTCTTTTTTTCCAAAGTCCTTCCCTCCCCTCCTAAAGTCACAAACAAATCATACAAAGAGAACCAGGTATAGTTTATATTTTTAACAACAACCAAACAGTAAGAAGTCAATAACAATCACATACTATTCAATTAAATTAATTCTTAGTGAGACAAACAAAATCATCTGTGAACCAGACCCATGAACGATCCAGTCAAGCACTCAAGCCTGCGAAACAGACAATCACAAAACAAGACATTGGAACTGGTGTGACTTGGTATGGTTTAAGTTTTAATCAATGACTAGTCCTCATATCTTCAACATGTTTCTTAGAGGTCTAAAGATATCTTATACATGTAGTAACTTGGATATGTACGACGTATACGCATCAACGTGGGAGAGAGTGTTGAGATATTATTTTACATCAAATAAATATGCTTTTTTTTTTGTGGTGGCTAGGATTTGAACCGCAAACCTTGCATATATTATGCATTGTCCATACCAACTGAGCTAAGCTCACGAGGACAAATAAATATGCTTTATCTCCTTGCATATATTTTTCTGATTGTAATAAATGACTAGATAGGCGTGGGTTACTCGTTCTTATCCCTATAATCAAGCGATCTTGATTGTAATCCTATTGTTATATATTCACAAGTCTTGGGTTAATCTCTCAGGCATTCGGAATCACATTCAAGTCCACACATTTGTCCATCATCCAGATGTCCAATTCTATGTGTAAGGGGGTGTCATAAGACCCAACGTGGAATAGAGATATGACCAAAGTAAACCTTAAAAAGGTTGAGCAATCCTCAACTCATGAACTAGCTTTCGGGATTGAGTTAGGCACAACCCAAATTTTAAGAGTTTGAAAGTCATCAAATAGCTCAGAATGATCCATCATTGAAAATAATCAAGTCCATAGTGAAAAGTCATTAATGAAAGTTCCTAGGTTTCTAGGACTAACTAGAACCGACTCACAAGGTGTAGACTGTCCAAGCTTAATTAACACTAGAGGTCATAACTCTAGTCTGTGGGACTCCCAACACATCCCCTCACACTCAAGATGAAGCATGGACTAATGCGGGTAGAATAGCAGGGATCTCAACACACCCCTCACACGCCCATGGAACAACTATAAATTGAAGGCATAATTATGTTTTCATAGGGGGGCTTGAACGTAGAGGCTGCGACGGCTGCTCCTCAAAACTGCAACGCTACACGATCTTGCGTAGTACTTAGGAGCCACTACGCCTCACTAAGGATGCTATCCTAAAACAGAAGGTACATGAATCGGGCCCTAAATGTTATAAGAAACAATACAAAAAAGATTCAGTAGTTTCCACATAAACATTAATTTAATACAACATTCCAACATTAACAGTAGACAACTTACAAAATATCATTCTATACGCACCTATAACGAACAAATTCTGACAAGGCAGCAGCAGCAGCTTCCCTTTGGTATTTCTGGGGTCGATCCAATGATCTTTTCAAAAATTGACAAATATTTTGGATCTGTGTTTTCAACAGGACATAAAACTTGGTCAAAATTTTCTTATGCTGAGAAAACAGCTGTCTTACCAAAATACTCGCTCTGTCTCGATTGTAATTTTTCTACACCTCAAATGATTTCTCATTTATATTACCAATGAAGGATTAGTTCATTTTTACCATTAATATACTCTTATTAATTGTATCTCAACCCGCCTAGCTGCTATTGATAAGGATATTTTAGTAAATAAAACTCATTTTACCATTAAAATCAACACAACTAATGACTTCTTAAGAGTTTTGCACAATTCAAATCAGACACTTATAATGAGATGAACGAGTAATTAGGAGCAATTCTGCTCACAACCATGCAACCTCACAGAAACAAATGATCCCTAATGACAAGCCTTTTTCTATCTTATCATTTAGAGAATCATAAAGCATGTCAAATGCCACATAAAATCGCAAAGAAACAATAAAACAACAATAACTCTAATGATAAGATAGGTGCATTTCTTGCATGTATTCTACTCCTTAGACAAAAGTTTAGTCAATTAATTGTGTAGTAAAATATGGAGGTATCTGAGTGGAGCTAAAAAAAACTAATAGAAGAAGCCTGCTCTCTAATAGAGAAAGATGGTTATAAATGCAGAAGTGAGGCATCCTCATACATTAAGAGAGAAGAAAAACCGGATTACAGATTAAGCATCAAACTAACAGGCATTTGCATATATGTAAAAGGCATCTTAAACATCAAGAACCAGTTTGGATAAATTTCCTCACAAATACTTGTGGACAGAAATATTAAAAGAATGTTACAATAACTGAGTTTGATATTCTGTAAGTAGAAATTACTTTTAAAATCTCAAATGTTTTGAAACCTCTCGTATTTAACTTCTCTATAAACATCTATAAGCTTATATGATCTCTTAGTAAGCAGTAAGCATAGATTTATTTTAATTGAGAAACTCCCACAAGCAAGAAGCTAATCCAAACCAGGTCGAAATTTAAGTAATTGTTTTATTAGCAATGAGTAGAACACTGAAGTTATACGTAAATAACCTATCCTAGGAATAGCAAATTGATTCTTTAAAATCATTGCAATTCATTATTAGAGGGCCGGCTTTCTCAACAATGTCATCAAACAGTCTGTTCGTCATATTCCTTGAAACTGAACAATGTAAATTAAATTATCGAGAGACATTCTGAAATGTAAAATTACTACCTAAATGCATACTTAATATGTTTTGGTTTTTGACAGACAGTCATGGCCATTATATCAATTGGTTGTGTATCATTAACTTATTAATACACAGCCAACTGATATAACTATCATGTGCAGAAAGCTTTTGACAGCTAGGATAGTATATTCTCACTGTTGAAATACGGTTCTGATTCATACAGCAACATGCATACCCTATAGTGCAATAGAGGCAATGATGATTGATCCCCTAATCACTTGGTTAGAGTTTTGTTTATGATATAATGTCAAGAACTTAATCAACCTAAACCTAAATGCTTTTGGGCTTCGGCCTCTTCCTTTATGAAACTAAATGCATTAAGCTTTTGGAGAATTTCCAGAACTCAGTTGGGTTATACCTTCAAAACTATCAGCAGATGAAGGATGCACACACTCATAAATCTACAATTTTTTAATGTACAATAATCAAACTACTCTAATAACTTATCAGCATTTTCTGTCTGGTCATGCAAATACGTATTCATTTGGATATGTATATATTAACATAGGAGTATGCTTGAAAACATAATACCTCTTTTGGCCGCTTTATAGATATGCATCCGGCTATATCTCCAATGAGATTAATCCACCTCTCATTTTCAGAAAGTTCCCCATCTCTGGCTAAAATCTGAATAAAGAAATAATTTGTTGTATTGTTTTGCTTACAAAACCATCTTACATCCTTAAAATGGAGCAAATGTAATGTTTGACTACCTTTCCCATCTCAAGGTCACCAACACATTCGCAGAATGCCTGGAATGCAGTCAGAAGATTCCTGCACAAGGAGATAAAAGACAAACTAAACACGGAATTCCCAAGCGTAGTATGCTTACTTAGACATACAGCCCTGACTTTAGTTTCCTCAGTAACATCCCAGGGAAACCAACTAAATCATATTAGAATGGCGGGCAGAATGGGAAAATTTGCATTGGGGATTTTCTTGCAGATTTTAATATCTACCTAAGATCATTAGAGCATCAATAATAGTGATAGAAACCAAGAACCCAACAGAGAAAATAACACAGCAAACGCTTAAGAATGGAATGTATTATTTATGGAGAAGGAAAATTACAGTAGAATGGGGTACTCCTACTTCTTAGAGCTAAGCTCCTCTTAGAGAAGAGATGACTCTCAAAGCCAAACGAAATTGCTTCGGACAGAGAAGATTCTAAATACCCTTCCCTCTCTCATTCTTCCTCTTACAACAGAATTTGGTCACATCATTTGCTCATCCCTCACTCCCTGCCACGTCATATTATTTCCCTCTCCTTTTCTATATTTTGATAACATCACTCTACATCTAATGAGCTTGTGCAACTGATTAGCCAATTGTTTATTTAGGCCCAAATTCTCATTTGAGTTCCTAACAAAAAGTAACATTAACCCTCTATATTAGAGTATGCTAGTACTTAGTAGCAATGTTATCGATGGTGGACCATGGCCGAATACCAAAAATCCACCATATGGCACCACCATCATCCATGGCGCTGCCATCCTTCACAAATTGGCCATGACGGTTGGCAAAATATCCGCACACTGCTTAGTAGTAGTGTTGTTGTTGACAACTATTGTCTGTCATTGAGAGTGCCAGTTATATTCTTGTGAACTTATAGTGGTAGTCTTAGGTAGAAAGGGAGGATAAAGAATACTCGTAATATTAATATTGATGTGAGTTACATATGTTTAGCTTTATCACAAACGACAAAGTACTACTAATCTATGTTTATACTAATCTAAGGTACTCTAAGGGTGTGTTTGGATTGAGGGTTTAGGAAGGGAAGGGAGGGGAGGGTTTACTTTTCTTTTTTAAATTATGGACTATATAACATGTTTTTCTAAAATAAATTAAGTGTGATTGAAGAATTATATGATCATTTATCATGTTAATATGTTAACTTTTTAAAAAACATTTCCTATTGTCCATAATTTAAAAATAAAAAGTAAACCCTCCCCTCCCTTCCCCTCCTAAACCCTCCATCCAAACACACCCTAAGGGTGTATTTGCAAGTTGGATTTTGGAGGGTTTTGCAGGGGAAGAATTTGGAGGACTAAGTCTATATTTTAATATATATTTTTATATTTTACAAAATTTGAAAGAACAGCATGATACATGAACATATACTATTATGTTGTTCTTTTAATTTTTTTTAAAGTATCAAATATATTATCAAAATATAGACTTGGCCCTCCAAAACCCTTCATAAACCAACTCGCAAACACACCCTTAATTACTCCAAGATATAAGAAGATAGTATTCATATATTCTAATAAGTCTAATTTTAAGCTTAGAGTCTGTTATTAATATGTCTGTGGTACAACAAACCGCAACACATACTTGAAATGCAGTACAAATGTAGACGCCAACATTCAAATAGTAATGCTAATCCTCACCGCAATGGTTCAAGGTGACCAGAGGAAGCTAGCCCATGACAGCTTCCAAGTTGCAGCATCAGCTCAGAAAGAACAGAAGCATAGTTTTGCTCAACAGCCCTTTTTCCAACTTTTCCCCCACCTCTGCATCAAATGAAAGATTTAAAACTGTTAAATCATTTAGATATTTTAACCTTGAACTATGTTGACAATATAGACCTGAAAAAAGCAGTAAGAGCAAAAATTGCAGCTTCCAGTTTGCCATCCTCTGTATGATTGTGGACCTGGCTATCCTCAACTCTGTCTACATCACATTTAAGGATAGGAATCTGGCTAAGGACAGATATCACATGTTCAAGAAATAACACTGACAGAACCATGTGCTGCGAAAATGCCTGCAAACATT
>Ga0315913_1000203_pt1 | contig 43693 bp, 26 predicted proteins | sample MpolsnodulesMG_FD_207736 | JGI IMG/M metagenome (GOLD analysis project Ga0315913, IMG submission 207736) | Medicago polymorpha root nodule microbial communities from Los Angeles, California, United States - small nodules | ecosystem: Host-associated > Plants > Roots > Nodule | place: USA...
TAATAGGTAAGTAGTCTTTGATGGACATGTACTTGAAAGCTATTTGAAACTTCAACAACGACTGGAAGTTAAACTCATCCTTACAACTGGGAAGGTGACCTGATCAGTGCCAATTCGACAAAAACAAGGAGAACAAATATGAGTTGAATTTTGAGGCGCACATATTTTTTTGCCATTGTTTTTGTTCAACAGACACAATCAGCTCATGTCTAGCCATGAGGACAGAGAGGAACTTGAAATTATACTTTTGTAAGACAATGTCAATCATTCGTTGATGTTTCAGGAAATTTTCAAATATCGGTCCATGGTGGACCACATATCAAAGTAGTCTACTATAGAACTTGCCTTAAACTTCTACTCAAGTCTATTTTTATAACAGGAAAAATGTCTTCTAAAATGATCATGTCCGCCCAGAAAAAAATGACCTTTAGATGTTTGTCGTGTTGTGGATTTAGCCTTACTTGCTCAGTTTGCTTAGAAACTTACTTTAGAGGAGCTTTAATTATTGTAGCAATGTAGTATGGCTCTTAAATAAGCAGATTTTCACTTTAGTAAAATAAGATATATTAATTAATGATTAGAAAATTAACTATTTATATTTTAAGGCACCTATGATTTGATATGCATGTGTGCGTATAGTACATTGTAAGAATTTTGAGCGTGCATATTATATGCTTGAAAGAATTCTGCTTATCGCTCTCAAAGTTCAATTTTGGCATCGATTTTAGGAAAAGTTTTACCGTGACAGTATAAGGGGTAATGTATTGTGACTTACATATAAAATAAGGTTATACTATCATTATGCATATACTGTCAATTCCTGAGTACCACTTTGGCTACATTAACTTTATTTACTCCATCAGGAAAAGATTCGAATAGCTCTCTATGTTCAGAAGGCAGCATTGCAATTTATTGATGGTATGTGTGGTACTCAAATTTCAGTAGTTGAAGTTCATGCCATCGCTTTGGAACTAATCACTTTCTCGTCAACTGTTTTTCTTAGTTCATCTGGTTTTCATATGCAGCTGGTAATCGAGTTGAATACAAGCTATCACAAGAGGCGATAGAGGCTGGTTTTGACATTCATCCAAATGAGATTGCTTCTATTGTTCGTAGTCAGGATTACAAGAACTTGAGTAATAATGGTGGAGTTGAAGCTGTTGCAAGGAAACTGTCGGTTTCTATAGATGAAGGTGTCAGTGAAGCAAGTGTAGATTGCAGACAACAAATCTTTGGGACCAATCGTTATACAGAGAAACCTTCGAGAACATTCCTGATGTTTGTTTGGGATGCATTGCAGGACTTGACTCTAACCATTCTCATGGTTTGTGCTGTAGTTTCCATAGGTATTGGGCTTGCCACTGAAGGGTGGCCAAAGGGAACATATGATGGTGTGGGAATCATACTCAGTATATTCTTGGTAGTCATTGTTACCGCTGTTAGTGACTACAGGCAATCTCTACAGTTCATGGATTTGGACAAAGAGAAAAAAAAGATATTTGTTCAGGTCAACAGGGATGGGAAAAGAAAGAAGATCTCAATCTATGATGTAGTAGTTGGTGATATTGTTCATTTGTCAACCGGAGATCAAGTTCCAGCTGATGGAATCTATATATCTGGATACTCTTTGCTTATTGATGAATCGAGTTTGTCAGGTGAGAGCGAACCTGTATTTATAACTGAAAAACACCCCTTCCTTCTCTCAGGAACTAAAGTACAGGATGGTCAGGGGAAGATGTTAGTTACAACCGTTGGCATGAGGACTGAATGGGGAAAATTGATGGAAACTCTAAACGAGGGAGGAGAGGATGAGACCCCGTTGCAGGTGAAATTGAATGGAGTTGCTACTATAATTGGTAAAATCGGTTTATTTTTTGCCATTGTGACATTTTTGGTATTGACAGTGAGGTTTCTTGTCGAAAAAGCACTTCATGGTGAGTTTGGTAATTGGTCTTCAAATGATGCAACAAAGCTACTGGACTTTTTTGCTATTGCTGTAACCATAATAGTTGTTGCGGTTCCTGAAGGGTTACCACTGGCTGTGACACTCAGTCTTGCTTTTGCAATGAAAAAATTAATGAATGACATGGCACTTGTGAGACATCTTTCTGCTTGTGAGACCATGGGTTCAGCTAGTTGCATTTGCACAGATAAGACAGGGACATTAACCACTAACCATATGGTGGTTAACAAAATATGGGTATGTGAAAATACCACACAATTGAAAGGTAATGAGAGTGCTGATGAACTGAAAACAAACATATCTGAAGGAGTTTTAAGCATCCTTTTGCAGGCTATATTTCAAAATACTTCTGCTGAAGTAGTTAAGGATAAAAACGGAAAGAACACAATATTGGGAAGCCCAACAGAATCAGCGTTGTTAGAATTTGGCTTGCTTTTGGGTTCTGAGTTTGATACTCGCAACCGTAGTAAAGCTTATAAGATACTTAAGCTTGAGCCATTTAATTCCGTCCGGAAGAAGATGTCTGTACTTGTCGGCCTCCCTGATGGAAGGGTCCAGGCTTTCTGCAAAGGTGCATCTGAAATAATATTAGAAATGTGTGACAAAATTATTGATTGCAATGGAGAAGTAGTTGATCTTCCTGCAGACCGTGCAAATATCGTCTTAGATGTTATAAATAGCTTTGCCTCTGAAGCTTTAAGAACTCTGTGTTTGGCTGTCAAAGATATAAATGAAACTCAGGGAGAACCTAACATTCCTGATAGTGGTTATACTCTAATAGCTTTAGTTGGAATCAAGGATCCTGTACGCCCTGGGGTTAAGGAAGCTGTTCAAACTTGTATTGCAGCTGGAATAACCGTTCGCATGGTCACCGGTGATAACATAAATACAGCTAAAGCTATAGCTAAAGAATGTGGTATACTTACTGATGATGGTGTAGCCATAGAGGGGCCGACTTTTCGTGAATTATCCGATGAACAAATGAAGGATATCATACCAAGAATCCAGGTTACGATCTCATTGTATATTCTGTGACTTTCAATTCTCTTAAATTGCTTAACTTTCATGTAATTGGTGCTTAAATTTGGTATCAGGTGATGGCACGATCCTTACCGCTTGACAAACATAAGTTAGTGACCAATTTGAGAAATATGTTTGGTGAGGTTGTTGCTGTTACTGGCGATGGAACAAATGATGCCCCCGCATTGCATGAGGCAGACATTGGACTTGCCATGGGCATAGCTGGAACTGAGGTTCATCTCTCTTGTTTACGATATTGATTTTGATTTCTGTCAGATAAGTGTTGTTCTAGTTGTGTATGATTGTCCTGCATTACGTCTATACTTTACAGACATTAGATGGTATATTTTGTTAGTATAATTACACTATATATTTATAAGTTCTTTCCATTTTTCTTGACAAAAGAGATTGTACAGTTTGTAGTACTTGTGATATTTGTTTAGATCTTTATACTATTTGCTGTGGTATTTTTTTATGCCATCCTTAGATGCTATTGATAAGTGACAACTCATAATTTATTTTTGGGACATTAAAACTGTTTACAGGTTGCCAAAGAAAAGGCCGATGTGATAATAATGGACGATAACTTTGCGACTATTGTCAATGTGGTGAAATGGGGACGGGCAGTATATATAAACATTCAAAAATTTGTGCAGTTTCAGTTAACAGTGAATGTTGTTGCACTCATTATCAACTTCGTCTCTGCATGCATCACTGGTTTGCTGTTTTTAGAATTTATATTTTTAAAGTTCATTTGAAATGTTTCAAAGGAAAATGGGTGATATGATATAGTCTTCCTTACTTTCAGGGTCTGCACCACTCACAGCTGTTCAATTACTTTGGGTAAACTTGATTATGGACACTCTAGGGGCTTTAGCCCTTGCTACTGAACCTCCCAACGATGGACTTCTGAAAAGACCCCCTGTTGGAAGGGGAGCAAGCTTTATCACTAAAACTATGTGGAGGAATATCATTGGTCAAAGTATTTATCAATTAATCGTACTTGCGATTCTAAATTTTGATGGGAAGAGGCTACTCGGAATTAATAGTTCAGATGCAACTGAAGTGCTCAACACTTTGATATTCAACTCCTTTGTATTTTGCCAGGTAATAATGTCTTAGTATGCTCGTTGCCAGCATAGCTAAATCTCTTTTCCAGGGTATGTTTAGATTTGTAGTATAAGAATAAAACGGAATGAAATGAAGTAGTCTAATAAAATTTAAAAATGGATGGCATCCCATTTTGTTTATTTCACCTTATACCGTCAATTTGAACATAACCGTAAGTAACAAAGATCTTTTTCATTAGAACATCGAGAGATCCAAGTACCAATTAGTATTTGCAGTTCATCAAATATCAATAACTTAAACACCATTGTAATTTATTTTAGACTTAATTTGTTAAATATGTCACTCATCCTTGCAAATATAGAATTTTTGGATTTTGGTCTTTATAAATAATTTATTCGCTTTTTAGCCCTATAAAATTACCAATGCGGAAATTGTGCTTTTAGGTCCAATCAAAGCAGTGTGACTAAAAGCACATGATTTGTAGCACCTGGATGTTCTCATCATGCAGTACCTATGTCCATCAAATTTGAACAGAAATACCATACCATGACTCATGACATTGATAATGTGTGTGTGTGTGTGTGTGTGTGTGTATATGGTACACAGAACATTGTTTCCAATTAATTTTTACCGTTTCTCTGTCTATTTTTTGCAGGTGTTTAATGAGATAAACAGCAGAGATATAGAAAAGATAAACATATTCAGAGGCATGTTTGACAGCTGGATATTTTTGTTGATAATTTTCGCCACTGTGGCATTTCAAGTGGTGATAGTTGAATTCCTTGGAGCATTTGCCAGCACTGTGCCTCTAAGCTGGCAATTCTGGTTGCTCAGTGTTTTAATTGGAGCAATTAGCATGCCTTTAGCTGTTATCGTGAAATGCATCCCAGTTGAAAGAAAAAATAGTATTAAACAAAACCATGATGGTTATGAGGCACTTCCATCTGGTCCCGAGCTAGCATAAAATAAAGTATGGTTCTGAATATTTTTGTTCTTATCTAATTCAATGCTTTTAGATTTGAATTAAATTTGAGCATTCACAAGAATGTGTCTATCCAAGCTACTTTGATTTTTTGGCTTGTAATACAAATATCTCAACATGTGCTAATTTGATAGTGACGTTTATAATTGCCGAGCAAAAAGTAGGGATCTCTTGAACATTATTGCTGATAAGTGCATTTTTGTAATGTACAATAAAATTGTATACATCTTAAATGTTGAAACCTGTATTTATATGGTGGAGCTTGTAATATAAACGTCATTGAACATCAAATTCATGATTGATCTCAAATTCGAGTTTAATTTTGAAACATTTGCCTACAAGGCCTTCCTATCCTATATGAGTTCAATTTCCTCTACTTCACAAGCCATCATCCCATCAAATCATGATAAATAAGTAATTATGTGCTAGATTCGACAAAATTAATTTATAAAATCACTTCACTCGCATACTCTCCCCTACTCCTAGTCACGGTACAAATAATGTTAAAGGTGTAAATAAACTACAATAAAATACACGAGTATAACTATCGGTGAATGCGAGAGATTTGTTCATCTAAACCTCCTTTTTGTTTCTCCGTATGCAATAACTCCCATTACAGTAACTGAGTAGCCAGCCATGCCAATAAAAGTGACAGGGTTTTGGAACAGGAGTATTGAGATAACAACAGCTACAGCACCTTTCGCATTGCCTAATACCTGATTAACATAATTTGACAGAGAATTCAGTATATCAGTTGCACATTAACAAAGCTGAGTTTGCAATAGGAACGCGTTGACATGAATTGTTTTGATTTTGCGTCGAATTATACGAGTCAAGACACTTTTTGTTAGTTAAACATATAATGTGCTAATATATGCTATATAAAATGTACATAAAAGTCATTTTCGGTTTGCCATTGAAGGTTGTAATAATAATTTATAAACTTTTGTCTTAATAATTATATTTTTAGCTTTGAGGTAAATAAGTGCTCATAATTTTTAGTTGTGGAAACAAGAGATAAAAAACGACAAACCTGGAGTGTCAAAGCACTTGTATGTTTAGTGACCAAGAAGTTTGTTAAGTTTGCTCCATATGCTGCGGCTGAGTTAAGAAAAAGAAGCACGCCCATAAATTTATGTTCCTTTCCAAGTGATAGCGTGATATCTAAAACATTCGGCTCCATGAAAACTACTGCAGGCAACAAAAATACGACTGCGATTGGAGACATATACAGGAGCAAATTCATTGAGTTCAACTTCTCCCTGGTAGGTTGAAATAGATGAAACATTATAAGAAGCAGTTCTTTGCCATATGTAACAAGGATTATGCAATTTTGTTGTACTAAGAATCCAAAAAATTATGGGGAGGAAGGCACCTCAAGTTATGGTCAATTTCTATAGCTTGGAAGTAACACAAAAATAACCAATATTTATTGCAAAGTAAAGAAGAAAATGATAAAGCAAAAGTAATTTAAGCTGGTAAATGATATACACATCTCACTCAAACGAAATACATGTAACTAGTAGAAAACATAGAAACAATGAAAAGTTTTCAGTAAGAAACATCAGTGTATTAAAACTTTTGGCCTTTTCAATTGTGTGTGAACAATGGATGGTAAAACAAATAACATGATATATCAATATCAAAATGCTTAATAAACTGTGAAAGGGTGTTTTCTCCTTAATGATATTTGGTGGCTAAAAGTGTTGTTCGCAAAAAACGTAGATTTGAACAAATTTTCATCATTCTCACATATCAAAAATGGGATTCAGGGAACATATTGGACAAGAATTATCAGCAATACAAATTTCAATTAGAGAGTTGCAGACCGCTAATACCAACAAAGAGCTGAATAATAAACATTGCCTTTGGAACAGTGCTATAAGATTTTAATTAAAACACATACTCTTAAATCCACAATTCACAATAACTATCTATTTTCAACCAATATGATTTAGAAATCATAGATATAGTGCAAAATATGTTACCCTTCGGAAGAAAGTAAAATGCCCTGAAGAACAGACTTGAAAGCTCTTGCAGCGGTTGCACTTAGGCACATAATAAATCCGAACAAGTGAAACCCTGGCTCACCCTGCCATCACCAACAACATATTAAAGTTCTGCAGAGTAAAAATTTACACCATGCTGGTCCAATAGCAAATAAAATTATAATATGGTGTGGAAATACATGAAATGATAACGGAAAAGAGCCTAATTCATGACAATTTTTATGGTAGGTTTTATATGTTATCCACATGAATAGATGAAATAACAATTAATTAAGTACCTAAATGCTAATTGATTATAAAAATACCAAAAATCTGGCTATCTGCTATATGATATTATAATAATAAACCAGATGAGTGCAGATCCAGAAAATTAAAACTCCAAATGCCACAGATTTGCAGTTCTTGAAAAACTGAGATCTTATTAACTATATTTCCAGATCTGGAGTGGGATTATGGATGTGATGCCAAAACATCCATAGTTTCAAAATCAAAACCAAAACATCTATGTATAATTTCATTCACTAATAAACATGTACCAATCAACACACCTATATTATAAGCAATTATAATAAATCAAATGTATTGAGCTTATAATTCCATCAAATCAAACAAAAAAACATACCCCACTTGCAATGGCAACACCAGCAACAACAGGAACAAGAGCAACATATGTGATCCAAGCTTCTCTCTTAAAAGTAGCTAAATAAGCAAAAACAGCAGTGAAGAAAGGTGTGGTTGCACCTACAGCTTGGTTGAAAGAAACAGCCAAATACTTGAGAGAGATATTGCCACCAACCACAGACCCACAAAAAACAAAGCTCAGAGTTGCAACCTTTAAGAATTGTGACCTTGATTTAATCATCTGTTGAGGAACAATCTTAAAGAACACAATGGAGATGTAACTAAAAATAGCACAAGCTGTCATGTGACACATTGTGAGGAAGATTGGAAACTTGAAACCATAATTTGAGATAAGGTACTTGTTGAGAAGAATGACACCAATGTTTGATGAGTACCAAAGAGCCACAAGAAAACATATGAACATGAATTCTTTGTTGTTTGGTGTCACCATCTTCCCTGATTTGATTCCACCTCCTCCCTGGATTTGCAATGTGTTTATCAAACTGTCATCATTTTGAACTACACAAATACAATTTTGACAAAAAACATCTTTTTCCTTTCTTTTTTACCCTTATTTATGAGCTTGATTTGCTGTAACACCATGGGTTTGTCAGAATCACGACGTCTCTCATTAATTTTTAACAAAAAATGCACTTTGTGCATATTTGAAATCACGGTAAATTTAATGAAATCGTTATAATTTATAACAATATGATTTTATTGAAGCTTCAAAATATAACTTTCACTTTTGTCAATATCACGATGTATCATTGTGATTTTGTTAAATTCACCGCGAATTCAAATACACATTATGAAGCTTCAACAAAATCAGATTATCAAAGTAATTTCTTCAATAAATGGTGTGGGAAAAGATTATAAGAATCAATTGTGTTTTACTTACCCCGCTTTCTTTAACCGTGCCCTTGTTTTCATTTTCCATGGATCCTTTGGATCTCATGCTGTAAGAACTATGTGAACTCATTGGAAGTTTTTATAGGGATATGTGCATATGTTTAGATGAAGGAAAAAAAAACAATTAAAAAGATAGGACCCTACTATTTACAATGATGAATTTTTTAAACTAATTTTGACCCTTAAAATATTTAAATTGTTCTCATTCCAATCATTCAATTTCAACAATAGTGATGAATATGATTTTGAAAGCTTGTGGAATAGAATTAACTTAGGGGTTTTTTTTATGATATTACTCATGAAGTATAGCACCAAATTAGTGGAACGGTTATTTATAGAAAAGCTTTTGTTTGACGTTTTCAAGGGACCATTCAAAAAAAATACTTGCTGGTTTAGCAATTAATAATTACACTATAGTGTAGTGCGATCGCTCTTAAGCGCTCTGAATTTTGCCCTAATTCATATTGAAACATGTTTTTTTTTGTTACAATATTGAAACATGTTTAGGATAATAACGATAACCGAAAGAAAAAAACGATATTATAAAAAGAAGACATGTTGATTTTATTAGAAAAATAGTTGATACAAATTATAGCATATTTATAATAATAGAAGATAGATAAAGAATTATGTACCATAATCATCGTTGAAAATTGAGAGATAGGGAGGAGGGAACTGAGATTTGTAGAGTAAGAGCGATGAATCATCCTCGTTTTATTTTAGATTTTTGGAGTTATGATTAATTTTTTAGTGAGACAATGAAATAATAGTTAGACTAACCTTTTATAGAATTTAATAGCATCATTAGGGTTTATTTAAAGATAAAGCTCAACAAACATTTCATTCATAATTAAAGTTTAATAACTAGTGTTTAGACCGGTCACTCTGTCTCATCTTTTTATTGCATTAATGCGTATAAATTACGAATAATAGTTTGTATGAAAATTTTATTAAAATTAATTTGATTTTTATTAAATTTATAGGTATATATAATAGATATTTTGCAATTTTACATTATAACAAATTATACTTATCTTTTTAAATGATACCAACAATATAACAAATATAATATCTTTAAAAATTTATTGTGTTAATGCGTATAAATTACGAATAATAGTTTTTATGAAAATTTTATTAAAATTATTTTGATTTTAATTAAATTTATAGGTATATATAATAGATATTTTGCAATTTTACATTTGTAACATATTATACTTATCTTTTTAAATGATACCAACAATATAACAAATATAATTTCTTTAAAAAAAATACAACAAACTCTTACCTTTTTGAATGATACATACAAAATAGCATATTTATAGTCAAATTTGCTTAAGGGTATAATTGAAAGAAGAAAACGTCGGCCCAAAACGATCTATTTTCTTTATATACAACTAGCAAAAAGACGGACTCTCATGTGCCCGTCTTTCCGCTTTTTTTATTGCACTAATGCGTGTATATTATCAATGATATTTTAACAAAATTTGCATGTAAATTACAAACAATATTTTATATAATTTTTTTGATATACATTAAAATTATAAGTATAAATATTTGTGACTTTCAAATGGAATAAACTCAACAAACGATATTTATCTTTTTATATTGACAACAATAATATATCAAATATAATAAAAATTCTTATCTTTTTTAATAACACCAACAATATAACATTTTTATAGAAAATATGTTTAAGGATATAATTGGAATAACAAAAAAGTCAATCCAAAAGAGTCAAAACATGTTATTTTCTTTATATATTTTTTTGGTGGTGGCCGGGGTTCGAATCCCACATTGCATATATTATGCATTGTCCTTACCAACTGAACTAAGTTCGCGAGGACTTCTTTATATATAGTATAGATATAAATAATTCACGATAATTTTTTATCATCAATCAATAATTTTTCATTTTTTTAAGGGATTAATTTCTAAATACTTGAGTAACAATGTAGTGACATTAATATCTATACTGTATATAAAGAAAAATATACTAAAAATACACGAGTTTGGGTTTCCTTTTTAATTACATATTTTTCTCTTCATTTAAACTATTTTATTTATTATTTTATCCCTTAATAGGATTATTTTAAATTTTAATTAAAAAAATTAAGTCCCACTAAAATAGAAAATATCTCACTACAATAGGAACAATATTATCAACATTATATATTATGTATGAAGGGGATAGAGATTTTAGGCTATATTAACGTTATATTGTTGGTGATATTAAAAAATATAAGAATTTATATTATATTTGTTAAATTAATGTTATTTTGAAAAAAATTAACATGGTTTTTTGTGTTTGTTACAATTTAAAGTCACAAATATTTGTACTTATAATTTAAATCAAAATCAAAATTTCATATAAAATACTGTTTATAATTTACATGTGTCAATGTAATAAAAGGAGTGAAAAAACAGACAACTGAATATATGTTTTTCGCTAGTATATATCATTTTTTTACGATGTTTTTTTTTTGTGGTCGAGGTTTGAACCCCAAACCTTGCATATACTATGTTATATCCATACCAGGTGAGTTAAGCTCACGATGACGGTGTTTAACATATATAGCTATTTTTTAAAACATTTATAAACTTTTTGTCAAAAAAATAAATCAGAATACATATATTATATACTGTGAGTGAGATAAAATAATTAGATATAAAACAAATTAAAGTCAAAATTCGTGAAAGGGTGGAGAACGGTGTAAGAAGTCCAAGTCGACAGGTTGGAAAAACAGAAGGACAAATATTTGGACGCTTGTCGTCAAACCTCATCTTTCTTTGTTTGTTTTTCCAACCGATTCAAATAGTTTGATTTGTGTTTGGTGTTTCGAACGCAAACTACATAACCAATTGTGTACCAAACTCTAACAATTAAGAGGTTACTGTCATGGCTCACCACCGAAACTTCCCATTCCAATGGATTTACATCAACACACATTGTGTTTCAGTCACTAGCGAACCTGTAATTTAGCTTTTGACAGAGCTACGGTCGTTTCCTCTGGTTTTGTCAATTTCACGTTCGTCCAAATGATTGCACCGTTCATTTTTTGTAGAGGAATTTGTCTGGTCTAAGCGTTCCCGATTAATATCATATGGACACGAGTCATTCTGAGTTCCAACACCATATTGCTTATTCAAATTATAAAGCACTTTGACAATTTTACACATGCTAAAAATATTTTTTTTTTAATGTTAATTATTTGATTTATAAGGAAATGGTCTTGGTAATTTGGAATTCACTTGTGAGATAAGTATACCATCGCAAGTGAGTAACATTAATATTTTATTAATATTATAAAATGACTTATAATTTAAGACAATTTTTTTATCGCAAAATAACTTATAATTTATGACCTATGGAGTAAAAAGTACAATTTTTCTTTCATGATGAAAAAGGTAAAAAGTAAAGTTAACACCGATAGACTATGAGCTTACAACAGATAGGTTAGTTGAGAGTGAAAAACCACTAGATTGCATTTTAAGAGTTTGATAAGATTGAACGTTGAATTAGTTAGTTGTTGATGGAAGCTTAAATTAGTCGAGGTCGGCTGAGTTTCCTCAACTTTGATTCTCTTTACGTCAAACGATTAGCATTGAGGGATGGACCATGTCCCTTAGTTGCGGGTTCCTTAACTTTTTTCAGTACAACTCTAAATGTAAATCCCTTTTCTTCACTTCTAAATGAAGTTGCTTGATTCTTGCTGAATTGGTATGAATACTTTTGAGTGCAGGTTCATCATGGTATTTGCACTATTTTCATTGTAATAAAGCAACCGTGAAATCCATTGTTGTTGCATTATTTTTCACAATTTCTCTTGATGTTTTCTTACGATGTATCTTGTTCGTTAAATAGCTTTGAAAACATTTAGTAGGATCACATTTTGAGTAAGTTATGAATATCCTTACAAGGTGTATCCATTATTCCTTTTGGCATTAATTGTGCAGTAAATCCTCAATGCATGGGACACACAAACTCAATGTGAGTTGTCGCATAAACTTAAAGCATATTCTTGTATAGCTTGTGATACTGATGTGGTAATACTCATATTCTACTCGAATTCCTTTATTCTTGAGTAGATATAGTGCATTTGTTGATGTAAGTAGCTTCAAACTTGTCCAGTTATTTGATTATTATCCTTTCAATAAAAACTCAAGCACAAACATCAATAAATCACTATTCTAAAACTTAACATTTTAATTCATAAAGTTTTTTCTCATTAAAACATCAATTAAGGATTTTTAGATTTTATCTCAACAACTAATGAATTTTATTCAAATATGATTTATGATAGAATATTATGACACAATTTGATCCATATAATCGATCTTATTTAGTGAGATAAAACTTAATTATTGTTGTTGTTGTAACAAGTATCCTTGGGTTCTTACTTAAGAAGAGGTGATTTTTTATTATGGAAAAATACGTAGTCACTACATTTTTAATTTGCAAAAAAGTTAAATTTTCAAAACAAAGTTTCCTTTTATTACTTTCTTGATCATTGTTGTTATACCATTCATTAACATTAACCAAACGATTTAGGTATGTCGGCTTGCATAAAAGGTGAATTGATCAAAATGAATTAACATATGTCCCGTATTATCTGTTGTATTTGGAAGAGAAAAAAGATGTCAAAAAGAGTCACTTTTGGTAGAAGTTGATTTTGAAGTTGTTTGTGGTTTATTTTTAGTCCCATATTGCTCAAGTTTTTTGGGTTATTTAACATATAAATATGTTTGAGTATTTTTATCCTTTAAACTAGCTTTTGAGATGGGATTAGGGTTGGGAATAGATCATACTGACCTATAGGGGCCTACGGCCTAACCTGCTATGGCATGACCTGGTCTGACCTGTTTAGTATAGAAGCCCATACTTAGACTTTTTAAAAAGCCTGTTTAGATAAATAAGTCAGACTTAGGGTTTCAAAAAAACATGTTAAGCCTGATAGACATGCTTATTAATACCTATCTATTAAAAAATATTTTTTTTATATTAAAATAATTGCATGCATTAAAAATAGAAACATATTTTTCTCTACCTATCAGTCTCACAATAGTCTTTGTTGTAATAGGCTTTTAAGCAAGCTTCAATGTTGTTAAAATTTGTTTGCAGTGAAATATGCTTTTAAGTAGGCTTTAAGGTTTGTGTAGCCTATTTAGTAGGTCAAATGAACTATTTAATGACCTTAATGTAAAATAGAACTGGAAGTAAGTTTCAGACTAGGTCGGACTCTTAAATAGGTCATGCCAAGAAAAACAACCTCTTTTAAATAGGCCATGGCAAGAAAAACAACCTATGATAGGCACAGACTTGTAAAAAAAATTCGTAAGCCAGACTCAGACCTATCAAGGTCTGACTTGGTCTATTCCCATCCCTAGATGAGATCCAAACCTATTTAACAAATACATTTTTTTTTTCGTGGTGGTTGGGGTTTGAACCCCAGACCTTACATATGTTATGCATTGCCGAGTTAAGCTCACGAGAACATTTAACAAATACATTTAAACATAAATTGATTTTGTTCAACTCACTTTTAACCCAAGTGAATCATGTATAATCAACTTTACTAAGTAATTTAAATTAATTATCATACTTTGCACTAATTATTTTTATTAAATAAAATAAAATTAAACACAATGAGATGAGATGACAAGAAATCTTTAATCTTTTTCGGATAAATGAAAGGTTGTGAATTAAAATTAAAAAAGAATCTTTGAAAATAATATTTAGACATGGACGGCATATCTTGTTTTGTTTAATTTTTCCCAAGGAGACAGACATAAGAGCGACATTGACTGAAGTCCAATCCAATTATCCAAGCACAAGTGAGTGGGCCAGGCAGCCACCAAAATGAATTATTTAACTTTAATTGCTAAATTTCTTCATAGATTAGAAATTTGTATGACTCAATTCTGGTAAAATGCAATAAACAAAAAACAAAACTAGAACCAATAAGCACAGGCATTAGAAGGTTCTGTTCCAGATTCGCTGTCATACACACACAAACACCCATTCTGCCAGCTAATGCTATGCTTTTTCTTTGAGTTTCTTTCTCTCATTCACTTTTTTCCTCTTTTAACCCTTAATCTATCTATCTTTTACACTTTCAGATTCTTCTTCTCATTCCAATTTTCAGTTTATTATTACTACTATTTTATTACATGTTCTTTCATTTCTCTTTGTAAGTCTTGTTGTTTTGCTTTTCCTCGTACGATTTATAATTGTTTTTCTGTTTGTCTGTGATTTTGTGCCTCTTTGCTTGATTCGATTCCCTGATCTTGCATCCACCTCAATTCTTCTTCTTCTTCTGTTATATTTTTCTTTTTTAATTTTTTATTCAATACTGTTGTTTATTCTGTTCCTCGTTTTCTGTACCTTATCCAATCAAACATAAAAGGAAGCGAAAACACTTCTTAGATTTTACATTGATGCTTATTAACTTTTCTAGCTTAACTTTCCTTTTTTAGAACTTCTCCGTGATGCAATAACGCTTTTTTGCCAGAAGAACAGAACAGAATATAGCAGAAATAAGACTTTCCTATTTGGAACTGCTCAGTGATGCAATATACTTGTTTTCGTTGCTAGAGTAGCGTTATTTGTTTTTTTCTTATCAGTTCTTAATGCTTAATAGAAATATGATTCTACACTGCAGTGATGAACATTTCTCATATGATAATTGAGGATCATGGTCATTGAATCAGTGGTTAATGCCAGCAAGTAGATATGGACTTCTTATTTGTACTATTGCTGTTGGGTTGCTTCTATTCATTTGTGTTACCTGATTCACAAGGTACATTCTTATATTTGCTCGTCACTCGCTATGTAAGATAAGATTTAATTGTTAAATATGCAACTGCATTCACATTCTTTTTATTGGGAGGGTGGATAAAAACAAAGCCTCTCAAACATTCGTTTATGAGCAGAAATAAACATTTACGACATCTGTAATACATTGAGAGAGTTTAATGACTCTCATTTTTTTAGTTTTTATTAATGGTTTTGTTCATTTCAGGAGATGCACTGATTGCATTGAAGTTATCACTGAATGCTTCAGGTCAACAGCTTAGTGACTGGAATGAAAATCAAGTCAACCCTTGTACCTGGTCGCGCGTTAACTGTGACTTTAACAACAATGTTAATCAAGTGTAAGATATTCTCAATTGACTATTTTTTAATGTTTGGTCTAGAAAAGATGTTCACAGTCATAACGTGTTCAAACCCTTGTACCTTCATTGTTCATGGGAAATTATATATCGATGCTATATATTTCAAACTCTTAGATCTCTAGTTTGTGCATGCCGTGTAATTATGTGTTCATTGCAGTTCACTAGCGATGATGGGATTCCCAGGACACTTGACCCCAAGGATAGGAGCTCTAAAATTTCTCGAAACTCTGTAAGTATTTATATCACAATATCCACACTATTTAGGTCAATTCCATATTGCTAAGGATATGTTTGGCATTCCACTCACTAAATTTTAGATGATTGGGAAGTTATAAGTTTGTCTTCATTTGTTAATTATATAAAACCAATTGTTTACATTGTTCTTGCAGCCCTCTTTTCCATTTTTTTTTCTTTTTTCTGTTTGCTGACTACTCTTATAGTTCTTGACTTGTGCATTCTAGTGTTATGATGGTAAGTTGTATGTGTAACATCTATGCTATTTTATATTACTTATTTTAGGGTCCAAGCTTTTCACAGCTGTGTATGTTGTGCATTTGATGAACTTTAGTTGTTTGGGTTAAATAAGTCTGAACCTAATGTTGTGGTTATGATCCTTACTCCGCCAAGTCTTGGTGATTTAGATAACATTAGGTGAATTTTGGGATGTTGGCTCTTTTTTTCCCCCTTCTTGTTCAATATTTCATTCTTTTGAAGGGAAGTTCTACTAACACACTCTCTCTCATGGAGTGAAATTTATGTGGGTAACCATTGATGCATGTTATGCAATAATAATGCAGTTCTTTGCAAGGAAATGGCATCACTGGCGACATACCAAAAGAGTTCGGAAACCTGACAAGCTTGATCAGGTTGGATTTGGAAAACAACAGATTAACTGGTGAAATACCGTCTTCCTTTGGTAATCTGAAAAAGCTCCAATTCTTGTAAGTATGGCAATCTGTTTGGTAGGTTTGACAGATATATAATGCGTCTTGGCATCTGTTTTTATCGTGTTATAATGTTTAAAAGTGTCATCTTTTGTCTGTTACCAGGACATTGAGTCAAAACAATCTCAGTGGAACTATTCCTGAATCACTTGCCAATATATCAAGCTTGAGCGAAATGTATGTGAAAAATGGTTTCTGTAAGTTTATCTGTTACTTCTATATTCCATCAATTTAGTATCTAACTGTTTGTCCAAACATCTCTTTTGCAGCCAGCTAGATTCAAATAATCTTAGCGGCCGAATTCCACAGCATTTATTTCAAGTTCCTAAATACAAGTATGGATGGTAGATTAGTATTTAAACGATCATTTTTAGCACCATTTAAACATATCTTTCTATCCCTTACCGCATCATTTATTCCATGAAACACTGGAAAAGTGGTCGCATGCATCCAAAGAGCCCAGACACAGAAAACAATTAATGTTAATAACATATATGTCTACAGAGTCCATGGATAGATTAATTTAAGTGGCGTATACAAAATGTTTTTTTTTGCTGTAGCAACCCCCAATTACATCCCACCTTTTTAACTGTGCTCCTTATTGCAGTTTCAGTGGAAATACTTTGTATTGTGGTGTGAGTTATGATCAACCTTGTGCATATAATAACAATGCAGATCAAGGTAATTCGATGGGAATATTTTGTTGGCCCTGTTCTATGATGTGTTGTTATTGACAACTTTCTCCCTTCCCTTACAATCTGAAGACTAATTTTCCTTCACATGGCAGGTTCATCACATAAACCAACTGGCCTCATAATTGGGATTAGCATAGCGTTTATAGCTATCCTTGTTATTGGTGGTCTGCTGCTATTTTGGTGCAAGGGTAGACACAAGGGCTACAAGCGTGAAGTTTTTGTTGACGTTGCAGGTTTGAGTTGTTCAATCTCCAATGTTCTTGTATTTTTGTATTATGCTTCTCTTTAGTGAAATATTTAAGCATATGTTAATTACTGCTATGCTCATTTATTTAGTTTTGATCGTGTTTCCCCCCCTCTTTCTGGTGTCCTCGCATCCAGTGATCCACTGGATTCAGTGACTAGACATTAGGCCGTCTAATAGTTTAATCTTTTGGGATAACTGGTCCTTACAACTACTCATTGGAATTTTGAATATACCAATTTCCATTCCTTTAAACATTTCATGTTCAATGAATGTGGGATATGATCAAATTCTGTGCCCAACTGGATCTGGGACTAGTTGTTAGGAATTTAAAACTATTAGAGTAAACTACTCCCAAGCTCACCCAGTCTCTCATGTGTTCAGCTGTACGATCTAATTTCCATGTAACCAACTAACTGTGAATTCATATTACTTTCTGTCTGTTATGAATTTCTAAATGAACTAATACCGAGCTCCCATCAAATGGGATAAGTTTTTGGGATTTATTGGAACTTAAAACTTCACATTGGAATATACCCATTTCCATTCCGTTGAACCTTAATTGAGACTGACATGAACCATCTCCTTTTTAATATTTTCCTGTGCTATAAATATTGAGATTCCCCACTTACTAGAGATATGATTAAAGCTGTACTTATAATGAAAGGTTTGAACAATTCTCATCACTTGAACTAACTTTTGAGGCGGAGTTAGGCTCTGTCTATTGTCAATTCTAATACTCTTATTTTATCATTATACTTGTTTCCTGTTTCATCAAGTGAAGTTTGAGTTAGGTGCAGCCAATTATCAACTCCAATACTATATTTTATCATTATTATTTTGTTGTTGTTTCATCAGGTGAAGTTGATCGGCGAATTGCGTTTGGTCAACTAAGAAGATTTGCATGGAGAGAACTACAAATAGCTACTGACAACTTCAGTGAAAAAAATGTTTTAGGACAGGGAGGCTTTGGAAAGGTTTATAAAGGCGTCCTTGCTGATAACACAAAAGTTGCTGTCAAAAGGTTAACTGATTATGAAAGCCCTGGTGGGGATGCAGCTTTCACGCGTGAAGTTGAGATGATAAGTGTAGCTGTTCATAGGAACTTGTTACGGCTGATTGGGTTTTGTACTACTCCAACTGAGCGTCTCTTGGTTTATCCCTTCATGCAGAACTTAAGTGTCGCATATCGTCTACGAGGTATTAAGTTACAATACAGTGCATATTGACATTGCTGGTATGCTAAGCATTCAATTTGATTTTCTATAAAAAAGAAAGCGTTGAATATTTTATTACTTGAACTGGAGGGTCATTCATATTATTGAATTCTGCCACAGTTCTGATTTTCTTTCAGTCATATTACTATGTCAATTATTTCAGAAATTAATCGGGCAAAGAAAGTATTTGGAAGATTTAACCGTGCATTTAATGATAAACACTAACAATTCTTTGATTTTTCCCAATGTGTACCTATAACTGTGATATGAACCTATTACCTTAAATGAAAAACTATTTACACACAAATTAAGGATGTTAGTTAATAGTCATGTTAATTTAATTTTCTTTAACTCATATAGAAAGTGAAACACATTTTTAAAATACCCTTGATGGTATTTACTGTAGAGGCCATTCATATTTTCATTTCTCTTGAATTGTATGTAAGGTAGATAGTAGGATCTCTGTTGTCCATATTTTTTTATCAGTAAAATTTTACTGTGCTAATACTGATGCAGAACTCAAAGCTGGGGAAGCTGTTTTGGATTGGCCTACGAGAAAACGAGTGGCTCTGGGAACTGCACGGGGCCTAGAATATCTTCATGAGCATTGCAATCCTAAGATTATTCATCGTGATGTGAAGGCAGCTAATGTATTACTAGACGAAGATTTTGAGGCAGTTGTCGGTGACTTTGGTTTGGCAAAGTTAGTTGACATTCGAAAGACTAATGTGACAACTCAAGTTCGCGGGACAATGGGTCACATAGCTCCTGAATATCTGTCGACCGGAAAATCTTCAGAAAGGACTGATGTTTTTGGTTACGGGATTATGCTTCTGGAGCTTGTTACAGGTCAACGCGCAATCGACTTTTCACGTTTGGAAGAGGAAGACGATGTGCTGTTGCTTGACCATGTAAGACCTCTTTTTCCTCCTTGTTTTCTGCTTTGAATCTTGGCGTTTGTTTCTTGTTTGTGTAGCATGCTTGGAACTTTTGTATGCCTCTTTTCAGTGGTTTGGTAAGTAATGGTGAACTGCTTTTTTGGAGTTGTGTTTGAGTTTATTGTGTTTGTGGCTGTTTGGATCGGCTTATTTGAACTTATCTACCACCATAAGCACTTGTGAGAATGTTTGGGAGAAATTACGAAAATATATATGTTATAAGTTGTTATCAGCTTATTTCCATAAACTCTTCAAGATTGCTGATATAAACAACTTATAGTTTATATAAACACAATTTGACTTTATTTTTTATGTTGTTATAGAAATAGCTAATTTTATATACTATAAGCTCTTAATTAAGTTGTTTATCTAAACAGTGTCATATATTAAAGAAAAAAAAATGTATCATCGTTCATCAGTTTATACATGCCAGTAACTGTTTTTACTCTGCTTTGTGTTGTATAGGTTAAGAAATTAGAACGAGAGAAAAGACTAGAAGCTATTGTTGATCGCAACCTAAATAAAAATTACAACATGCAAGAGGTAGAAATGATGATAAAAGTTGCATTACTGTGCACTCAAGCAACCTCGGAGGACCGTCCCCTGATGTCTGAGGTTGTAAGAATGCTAGAAGGAGAAGGGTTGGCCGAAAGGTGGGAGGAATGGCAGCATGTGGAGGTGAATCGGAGGCAAGAATACGATAGATTACAAAGAAGATTTGATTGGGGAGAAGATTCAGTTTATAATCAAGATGCCATTGAGTTATCTGGTGGGAGATGAGAAGACGTGTAGATTTGAACCAGTTATCCTTTTTTGATAGGTTAGCTTGTATGAATAGAGATGGAAGTTTTATTGTATCTCAACTGTAAGAAAGAGGAAGAAAAATTATATAAATTTTGGTGTCAAGATGTTGCTTGTGGTATTATTGAGGTTTTGTCAAGTGCAGAAACTCATTAAAGATAAGATGTTTGGTGAGTTTTTAGCAACATTCCTGTTATAGGGGAACAGATGGTGCTATGCCATGCAAGTTCCCATACAATGATTGTTGTACATAAGGTTTTTACAAAGAAACCTTTGTTCTTGGAATCTAGTTTCACAGGGTCTTCTATGTACCACGGCTAAAGCCCGAAATTCAGCAACATTATTGGTTTCATATTCAGTGAATGTACAATGAACAATCTCCTTTTTGGGTGGTACCATGAAAAAAGATTTGATTATGCTTTTACTAAATCTATCATGAAAGTACATGCAATTGACGAGCATTAACTTCTCTAACTGTGGATGTGTGATAGATAAACGTTCTCCGATCATATTTTGCTGAAGAAGAAAAAGAATGATCTCAATAATAAAAGATTGGGCACATTTAACCTGTTGAACTAATCTCAAAGATGAATCATTTGACGTACAAAAGTATGACTGATTCTATGTCAAGCGCCCTCAAAACTCAAAGCTCGGGCCACACTCCATGAGGTTTATGAAAATTTCTTCCAAGCATAAAACCATAAGCAAATGAAATGTATATATAAAAATTGTTTTGTGAAATTTACTTTTGAAGCAAAAACATCAAGCGCAGCTGCTTTATTTAAGACTTGTTTATAAAATCAAGTTCATTTCAAATTACATTCGTCAAATCCTAATCCAAACAAGTACAAGATTCCTCAAGGGAAACTTCTGTGTTGCGATTAACATTTGACAACATAATTTCATATAACATTGTTTGTAAAATTGATTTAGTAAATTTTTAGTCTCAAATAAAGTGTTTATGCTTGCATCCTTAGTCAAGTTTCACTTGTTCAGCTAGCTTCACGAAAAGGGAATCAGCTCGTGTACAAAGCTCCTCAAGGCAATTGCCAAACTTTAAGCTTTGTTTAGGACCTTAGGCCAAACCCGATGAAGTTTGGACAAACCGTTCAACACTTGGATAATCGTTGTAATTATAAATTTTTGAATGATTGTAGATCTATGCTAAAGTTATTTTCAAATTATGTCTTTGACGGTAAGACCGTGCCTTTCAACAAAAGAAAAAGCCATCTAACATTTTTCTTCTTCTTTCAAGTAGTTAAATGATCAAAATTTCACCTCTTTAAGATAAATAAATAGATAATACTTCCTCGAGTCTCATTTATAAAAGAAAATTTAGTTTTAGGTTCATTCAATAAATAATGCATCTAGTTTATTTCAATAAATAGCTAGACTTTTCACCCGTGCTACCGCACAGGTCATATATAGTTCTAAACATTACCTTCACTTTTTATTAAAAAATATAGGTGCGAAATATCATCCGGTATTTTATAAAAACTCATGTTATACATATATACGATTATTTGTTTAGTATAAATAAGCTTTTACCTGTAAGTATTTTATTTTTTTGAATGAGCATATATGACTCAGTAAGTTAGATAATCCATAAAAATCAACCTTTCATTTGTAAACACATCTAAAAACTTGAAAGTCATAGTAATAAAGATGATTTGATTTCATATTTACAGTAATAAAGATGATTTGATTTCATATTTACACATTTCGGCAAAAAAATTATATACTACATTTGAAGTCGTATCAATGCAATCACCATCTTCATCGAAAGAACACTGACATTTTCCTATGATCATCACATTGATATACATTCTTGGTATTCATAACACTCACTCCAAATTTTATGAAAATTGTACCCTAACTCAAATCTACGTTGAACCAATTACCAAATAGTAAGTAACTTTTTCTGTTCTTTACACAAAAAAAAAAGTAGTGTGACTATGAAACAACAATGAATAAGCATGATGCCAAAGCAGGGACAAAATATTTTTGCTCGGCCTCATAAAGGCATTTAAAAATTGTTTCAAAAACCAAAGAACATTAAAAAAAATCTACATAAAAGAGAGAAGGATAGAAGAGTGGAATATTTCTTGAAAGGCACAATGGAACATATTGATCCATATGAAAATATGCACATATTTCTTGAGATCCAATATGACATTATACTCACACCAAAAATAGTATACAAAAATGAAAGGCAATGGTTGAAAGTAGTGATGTTTTTAAAGCTACGTTCCCAGGACTAATCACTACTCAATGATTGCCACTATCATGGTAACATAGTGGTGTTTGGATGAACATGACAAATATAAGTATTGATGTCATTTTCCAATTCCGAGCAAAAACTATTTTTACCGCTTATAATCAAATTGAAGTTTAGTAACAGAATCAATTTAAGCATTCAAATCAGTGAACTACTTTCAATAACAGATAATTACAACTAATAGAGCTATCAACCCCTTATGTTGTTTCATGAACCAATAAGTATCAGTGAACAAACATTAAGAAAAAAGCACACAGAATTGATAGACAAAATAAAATCTAAAAGAATGTTAATTTAACTCTGATTTCAATACCTATGTGGAGTTAAAAGACAGTTAGACAGAAGTCAAATTTTAAAAAACTTGTTACTATACAAACAGCTCCAAACAACTGTCTTGCACTATTTCGTCTTCTCTCATAGAGCTTCCACTTCAGCTGGCCGGTGACATCGGAGAGAACTTAGTGATCTGGATGTGGCAACAAAAAACAATTATTCCGTATATGGGCAATTGATCGAAACACTGTCAAAAAGAAAACAAAACGTAGCAGTCGAAGAGATGTTAAAACGACGATGAGATCATCAACATAATTGGAAGAGCAGTTCAAATAGATAATTCTGTTGTGCCTAAACTTTAATTTTAAATGAGGGAGCTTTGTGAAAAATATCAGATTTAAAGGCTTCATAATTTAGTATTATTGTTTATGTTAGTATTCTGTTTCAGTTCAACAAAGTTCCACTACTTATATCAAGTTTTATGTGGCTCCATGTGTCTAAGATGAACACCTTATGGAATAAGGTTGTATCTGATATTCAGTTCTTTCATCAATATCCTAAAATAAATAGAAAAAGCAAAACAAATTTCAATTGAAACAGGAACATAATTTTCCAAGCAGAAAAGGAAAAAAAACGTAACAGAGAAATATAGGCTTACAGAGAGGAACAGGTCTGCCATGAATGGATTGTGTGAGAGGGTTGGAAGAGGAGTGAAGGTGAGTGCAGAATGATTCCAAGTGGTGGAAAGAAGGACAACCGAGAATATCACATAGAAAAGGAGACCAAACACAAACAAAAAATCAAATTAACTAAATGATAGGAAGACAACATGCTTTTGCTCTTAGATATTCAAAAATACCAAATCACCTGTAGAAAAACCAAATCAAATCACTAACTTCCTATATATATATATATCCTATATTAAACTAAAAAAAAAAAAATCACCGGTATAAAAAATGATGGAATTAACTTCACACAACAAAAGTCACACAAAGTAACACTTCCAGTTCTAGTATCATGTTGGAATTCCAAATCTAAGTGTCAAAAGAGATTGAAATTTTAACTAAATAAGAACACAGAACTCGAACCTCGCAGAGGTCTTGCTGCTTTTTTATCTTCTCTCTTGGAAATTCTGCTTCAGCTCGTCGGTGACGCAGGAGAGGAAAACCTGTTGTGAGCATAACGATGAGGATGAAGAAAATGTATTAGTTGAAGAAATGTGAAAATAGCAATGAGAGCATGGGTTGTGTCAGAAATGTGAAAATAGCAATGTGAAAATAACAGAGTTCAGGATAACGGTAAAAACCATCGCATGAATGTCGGTAAAGAACCTATTGAAAATGTTCAGGATCCAATGCAAAAAAATCAAAGAGAATCAAGCAAATTCCATCAAACTAATTAAACATGTATATAACGTAAATTTTGCAATGATTTTTGAAATCGAAACCCCTAGCTTAAAGACCCAACACTAGCAGTTATGTTTGAATAGCTTACCTCTCTCACCATAGACGAAGTCACTCAACATGAAAGGGCCATCGCCTTTTGAAGAAGACATCATGTTGCAGGAGAAATATGACGAAAATCGCTAAATTCTGCTCAGACACAACACCTTCGACTTCGACTTCATATTTTCCACCAACGACGCCCTTGTTGCTTTTTCTTGAGTGAGAAAATAGGAATGGAAATGAAAAGGGGAAGATAATCAAACCAAGAAGTAGAAAGCATAATACATAAAAGACTCTTTTCATGTGATTGGAGGTTGTGTGAGGCATGTTTCCATGTGTAGAGCTAAAGAGTAAATGCAATCAGAATTCCAAAACGAAAAGGAAAAACAATTATAGTAAAGAAAAAGCAAAAATCAACATTTTATTTGCTAGATAATCTATTAAAATAAAACAATTACAGTAGCTAAGCATATTAAGGAATACAATTAAAACAACCAAAACTGAACCATATATATCAACAGAATAGATTATGGTGGTTCAAAGATGCACATAGGTCATGTACAAATTGAGTGTAGCAATACAATTTAAACACTCACCACATTACGAATAACCAAAAAGTCAAATTAAACAAATGTTATTACTCTTATCTTAACCCCTAATTTGAAAATTCATAAACTGTAAAATCAACAAACCGATCAAAAACAAATGATTCAACTACTCTCAATTGAGTTATGGATCAGTCACCGACTTCAAAGCCACAACGATGGTTTCCGGTGAGGGGGCCGAAATTGAAGGCGATGAGGATGAAGAAAAGTTGCGAAATCAGCGATTGAGAGAATGGTGGAATCGGGAGAATGATTCTGAGAACTTTGAGAATCGTCGGAATTGACATGATTCGGAAGCCGATTATGCTGGTGGAGATATTGAATATGACACCGGGGATTGAACCAGGAACCGCCGCTGGATTTGATCCGGTCAAGAGAGGGACGTAAACTCCGACAAATGGTGTCGGTGACATCCCGACGGTGAGATTTTTTGGAGAGTTTGAGAAAGGAAATGTTCACTCTTGCCTTCTCTTTCTCTTTGATGCTACTTCCCTAAACTTGAAAAAATCCTTTAGAAAAGAAGAAGGAGAAGAAGAATGGAGGAGTTCAATGTTGGAGAGAAGGAAAATTAATGGGAAATTGAGAATCAGTATTTTGAAAACACAAATTGGCATAATTGAGAGAAAGGGTGGTATTCAAAGAATGGGTGTGAGAGAGAAAGAGACCCGTTGAACGTGCATAGTAATTCACATAGTTTTCCAATGCAGATTTGCTTCATTAAAAGAATAGAAAAGGAGATTAGGTGTGATGTGTTGAGAATATGGCAGATTTGTTTTATTAAAAAAAAATAAAAATAGATTATGTGTGATTTTGTTGAGAAGGAAAAGATATGGTTAATAATTAAAAAGGGTATTAGAGTAAAATTAACCATTAAGGTTAGGTTAAAATTAAGACAAATTCCGAGTTAACTTTAATAAATAAGAGATGCATCTAGTTTATAATAAATTAGATACATCATTTATCCGAATGAATTTAAATAATGAACTTTCTCTGATAATAAAAACCGAAATAATAATCTTGGCAAAAAAAAAACCAAAATAATACCATATTCAAAGAAATCCCAATTCCTACTACTACACTTACTTTAAGGGCTCGTTTGATGGTCAGGATAGGATAGAGGCAGGATATGATATAAAGCTGGATAGAGATAGGATATGATAAGGATATGATAAACATTAATGCTATCATGTGTTTGATGCACATATGATAACAAACAGGATATCATTATAATTAAATGAAAAAATTGCTTTCATCATTAATTAAATATTGTAAAAATGACATGTTATTAATTATAATAGAAAATACATGCTATCATTATTTTAAAAATGACAATATTTTTAAAAATGGTAGAATATCAAGATAATAAATAAGGAATGATCTTCTAATCCCATCAGGATAATTCTTAACCCAGCTTATACTCAGGATAGAAATTACAAAGGAAAGTCAGGATAGGATAGGAAAATGGTTTATTTTATCCTATCCCTTTGGTGCATCAAACATGAGATTTCAGCAGGATATGATTAATGTATCATATCCTGTCTCTCTATCGTGACCATCAAACGAACCCTAAAGGAATGTGTATTAAAGTTGGTTATGTTAAAAAAAAATGTTATAATAAAAGTGTATCTCAAAGTTGTTTGTATGCTAGTCAAACCCAAAATTTATCCAAATCATCAAAGAAACCTTCCGGTAACGCATCCATGCAATCATTTTCCTTCATAAAAAATCCACCCACACCTTTCTCTTCTGCCGGCGCCGCCGTCATTGATTTTCCTTTATCTTCTACAACCGCCGGCGAGTGTCCTTCAAACCGCTCCACGTGTCCAAACAATTTCTCCTTCCTAGAAAACGTGGTTCCACACGAACACTTCCACGTGGACTCTCCCCTACACTGTTTCACGTGACTCTTCAAATCCGACACCACCGCAAAACTCTTCCTCCGACACCGATCGCACGTGTGAGTTTTTGGACAGTGACTTCTCTTGAAATGGTTCCTCAAACAGAACACCGATTTCAACGGATTGAACTTCTTGTGTAACCTGTTCCTTTTGCATCCTTCGTAAGGACAAGAAAATCGGGTCGCCGTTAAGCGCGCTTGCTTTTCCCTCACGCTACGTAACGCTTCATGTGTCTTGAACTGTTCTCCATGCGCTCGCATGTGCATGCGTAGGTTCGCATCGCGCGTGAAACCTTTCCCGCAAATCTCGCAGAAGTGGAAGTGCTTCGCAAGCAGTTCCATTGCGTCGAGTTCCACGATTTTGGAATGCTCGTTATGAGTGAGATTCGCCATGTCATCATCAATGTATTTGGTCTTCTCACCACTTGTCCAGTAACCATGGGTTGGTGGGATTGTTATTGCTTCTGGACGAGTGGCGAGAAGGGCAGTTGCATTGATGATGACTTGACAAATTGTGGAAGAGATTTGGTTGGAGAGTGAGTCTAAGTGTTGTTTGGGGAGGAGTGTGTTTGTTTGAATGGATTGGGATATGAAGCTTTGAATAGAATCCATTTCGGTGCTTAGTTGAGAGAGGTTTTGAAGGGGAATATTTGTATTTTGTTGATGAGTGATTTCTGTCAGATTTTGCATATTGATTGATTATCTTGAATGTAATATTGAATGAATTGAATGGTGGTGGGAGAGTGAGTTTGGTGAGTGACATGATGGAATGAATAAATACCCTTTAAATATGGTAATGGTTTGTACAAAATTGAACACTCGAGTGAGGAGATAGAGATAGGGATGGCACGTTGCTTTTGTCTGTACATAGAGAGCACGTGTTGTTTAGTCTAAAAGGCCAATTCCATATCGTTCACCACAAAATTCAGAATTGCTGTAGCACTAGTTAAATTTGTCTTCATAAGACAATTTCCTCATTACAACAGTGTTCAAAAGAATAGAGATGACTTAGGATATTTTTGAAACTTTTTTCAAGATCGACAAAATGGCAAATCAATAATGAAAGTAATGCAAATCAATAATTAGTAGGTCAAATAATCAAAGTGCATACATATGTATGAGTTTGTTTGGTAAAAATACAGATAACTAATAAGCTTGTTGAGAACTGATAGCTTATAATGAATGATTGATAACTTAACTATAGCTGATGATTAATAAACTAATCGAAACATATAGTAAAAAATAGCAGATAACTAATAAGTTCGCTGATAACTGATAGTTTATAACAAATGATTGATGACTTAACTATAACAGATGAATAATAAACTAATTGAAATGTGAAGTAAAATTAACAGTTCAAATAGCTAATAAATATAAAATGACATAAAAAGATTTTTTTTTAATATTCTTATAAAAGTACTAATTTCATCACATTTTTTACAAGACTAATATTATTACTTATTATAACACATTAGTGAAATATTTCAAATGCAAACTTTTACGGTGTAAATCAATTTTTTTAAACTATTATATTAAATAAGTTGAATTTTTAATAGTATTAATAATACATATTGTGATAATATTTTAAAAATATCTTTATAACTTTTGTTAAATAAATCAAAATAGTTAAACATATATGTTCATAAATAATGTATATGTATATATGTATTGTACGTAACTAATTAAACAAGATGTAAAAAAAAAATATATATCTTGGTTGCTTACCATGTTAGATTCACATTTCCTAAAAAATGTCGTGAGTGCGGTCATAATGCATAGGCGTATAATAATCCTTACAAATAAAAAAACGTAGAATCATAAGAATAGAAATGTGTTTCAGCTAAAATGACAAAGCAGAAATGGAACAAAATATAATAAGTTAGCTATAAGCTCAAATGTTATTTAAAATAGTGTCTGAAAAATTAGTTATAAACTCGTAAAATAAAATATAAGTTTATGATAAAATAATGTTTACCAAACAAAACTTTTTTTTTTTTTTGTCATGAGTTTATCCGCTTTAAGCTCATTTATGACCTTACCAAGCAGACCTATAACTAACCGTTCAGATTGAACACAAACCTCCCTTTCTTTTGTGTTAAAGAGTATGAACTCCAAATTTAACTAAGTTTACCAAATAGAAGAGGGATTCATTGACTCGCAAATATAAGAAGTTACTTCAAATCTTTATACTTGCAATTAATCACTACAAATCCCTTTCTACTCTTCCTCCTAAACAAACCACGATAAATGGCTATGCAATTGTAAACTTTTGCCGTTAAATTTAAACGTAAACCACCAGCCATTTTATTCGATAGAAGATTAAAGGAAAAAATCTGATGAACCTTAAGTGCAGTTTGAATATATTTTTTGAAAATAAATCTGATTCAATTTTGAACTATTGCAATTGTGAATTTTGCAAGAATACAACTTTTTATTGAATCCGATCGAAAAATATGAAAAATATTTTTCTTAGTCCAGTAGCACAATAGTTAGAAGTTCACATTTTTAAAGTAAATGAATGAGATTTTCAGAGTTTGAACTCTCGCCCCTGCACTTATATGCAATGTCCTTGAGTTAAGTTCACAAGGACAAAAAAAATATAAATTTAATTGAATTAGTTTTTTATTCGATATAAAATCAATATTATGTTGATTAAATCAAATCTTTTATTTATTCATATATTCCATTTGAATTATAAGCAAAAGTCCACTTATTCATTCAATAATCAATGTATTTATAGACCAAATACATTAATTATTGAATGAATCTAAAAAAATGATTTTCTAAAATTTAATAAGCAAGAAAGTTATTGAGTAAATCATAAAGTTGTCACCGAATCGCATGATTTTCTAAGCTTTATAGGTGTTGATCTATTGTATTCTTTGGAGATGGAGGCATATAGGCGTTTCAAAAAATAAGCCGTTCATTTGAGAAAGGGAGAAGTAAAACCTTATGCTACGGATAAATGAAGATTAATCACAACAATAAATTAATTAAAATTAATAGCCAAGATTTAGAGTAACTCTTGTAGATTTATACTTACTCGGGTCGATGGATTCCTCCTCCATCAAATAATACAATTTTCTACTGAGTTACCTTTTGCCATCAAAGGCGCTTATTTAGTACATTAAAACATTGAGGCTCAATACAAACTACATGACTAACAATGAAACCAATTAACTAAAATATTTACACACAAATCATACCAAGCTCTTTTACCATATATGATTCGATTCGAGGTATATGAAATTGTTGACGATTTTCTTCAAGTGCATAGCTGATAGAAGGCTTCTTAAGTTATCTCTAATCCATCTCTCTAATGTTTGGTTACTACTGTTGAGGTAATGATCGATCTGCCTGTGATGGTATGAACGGAATTTGATTTGAACTTCAATTTTCTGGGGCTAAAATGTCTCATCTGAAGGAACATAGATATCAAAACTCACAGCTTGTGGCTTACTCCAAGTTGCTGGACCTAAAGTTATTCATATAGAGATCCATTAAACACAGATGAAAATCAACTCAAAAGTAGTTTCGTAAAGCCAGTAGACTATTTTGTAGAAATTATGTAATTGTAATGCTTGCTTAGGTTGATTGTACCTTGCATAAAATCACTACGTAAGAAAATGAAGGGGAAAGTAAATCAAATTACCTTCTGCACTATGTTTCTGACATTTTCTTCCTCTATGTGAATGTCACCGACACTTTGAATTAAAGGCGTGTCTTGTGCTTGACGCTGACACATTCACTTCTTGTTGAAGGTTTTTAGGTGTCAATGTTGTGTCAGGTGTACATACAAGTGTTTCATATGATATTATAAAAGTTTTAAAAAATTATAGAATTAAAAGAAATTAATTGTTCCCTAAAAAAACAGAAACTAATTGTTAGTTCCACTAGAGCTTAGATATAGGATTCTAATCTCTATTGCCCCTTTTGTCAACAAGAAAATTGATACAAGACATCACAGTCCACTAGACCGGACTCAACCAAATCATTGTAAAGTTTGATGTGGCATAATTTTCCTAAGTTCTGGAATGTAATTTAGTATAATATCAAGACTTCTATACAAATTCTGAGCATATGTTGATGTCTTGACTTGCGAATTGCAAACATATAAAAGTCAAATATTGAAGTTTCCATAAAGTGCATGTTTATAAAGTAAAAGAGAACAAAGGCATGTTGTAAAGGCCATTAAATAAAAGTGAAGGAAGCAAAATATTGTTGACAGATACTCATAAGTAATTCACTGATTTAACAAAGGTGCCTTAACATAGTCTTACAAACCACAGAAAAGAGAAGCAAGTTAAAAGAACAAGAAAACTTAAAACATTGTAAAGAGACAGACATAGTAACAAGTAAACTTAAAACTTATGCAGAATACTCAGTCAGAAGGGAAGGCGGAACTGAGGAGCTTCTCATCCTCACTGAAAATCTGAAAGTTCTTCGACTCCATCAGAAATTCAATATCTTCATTCTTGAATTTCAGCACAAAACCCAATGTGATCAATTCAGAGAGGGCAGGAACAAAATCATGATTCTCACACAAAACACCTTCTGATATTGTTTCAGAGAAATATGTGGCATATTTCAGTGCATTTCCCTGAGGCTCATCCAACTTCTGAATGAAAAACTTGGAACTTTGCCTTTCCCAGCGAACCATTTTGTCATCTTTCTTCGTAACAATGTCCCCTGATGACAGTGATAAACAATAGCTTACTGTGACCCGCATCTTTGTCTCAAGGAAGCTCAGGTTTAGAAGACCTTGAACAGATTCATGCCTCTTGTCTGGTTCCATTTTCAGGCTAGAACAAGCAAGGAAACCAAGAATGAGCTTAATCAAACCTTGTAAGTTGAAAAGAATATCATTATGATCAACTTGCACCATTTCAACACCATCATTCAGCAAGGAAGATTCTTCTTTGCATAGTGATTCAGATATATTTCGAGCACCGATTTTTCTGTAGATGTCATATAACTTAGAAATGGGCAAAGGCCCAAAGTTCTGCTGAGGATACCACACAAAAATCTTCTCCTGCTCAAAAAGCTTCTTCAGATGAAGGTTATCAGGTATAAAAACATCTTTCTTGTGCATCAGAAATATCTCTTTGCTTCCTGTTGTTACAGGTAGTTTGCTCAACCTCTCCGAAAGTTTCTTCTCTGTATTTGTGCCCAAATGTTTCAGGATAAACATCCAGAATTTCCAGCACTTGTCATACGACAATTCTTCCAATGAACTCTCCCATTCATTCCAAAGATCAACATAATCATCAAGTGAGGGTTTAGCCCTGACTTCCATGGCAAAGGTAAAGAAAGGAAAAAGCTTCCTATCATAGATATCTTCAAGAACATAGAATTTTAAACCAAACAGCTTATCAGGGTCATGTACGATGCATTCTTCAGAGCGGACCCACTGTCCACCTTCAGTTCCATTGGGAATCCAAATTTTCTTGGCAGCTTTATCCTCAGGTTTCCAGTTGTATTCAGACAGGTACCTATGTATATTCACAATATTATCATAGTCAGAGAGAGAGTTAAGGTGACTGGCAAGCAAGAAGCAAAAAGAGACACAAGATGTGGGTGATTAAATGACGTACCTGTATATTTTGACAATAGTCTCACTGTCAGAGAGAATCTCAAGGTGACCGGCAAGCAAGGAGCATCCTTTCTCTAGGTCAGTGGTGACACCGATTGCATTGAATTCTTTCTGGAAAGATGCCATTTTAGGTCCATAAAAATTTGCATCAATAAAAGGCCCATCAGTTGGATTAAAGAAAGAACTCCACTTGGAATTAAACAGCAAACACATCTCTGGAGGCCTATAACCAGCATGTGTCTTCAACCAATTTCTGGACAATCTCTTTCTGAACTCATCATCAATGGAAAGCTTATGCTCTTCATATAAACTTCGGATGCATTCCAGCAAAGAAAACACACTTTCAGGAGTAATGGTGGAGGGATCTGAAGGAAAATTCAGACATTTAGGCACAAACCTCACGCCATGTTTCAATTCAGTAACAACACCAAGGTTCTTCAGTTCTTCCTTGTATTCATGTATTGCCGTACCATAAAATTTGTCACTGTCATCAATGAAAGGGAGACAAGTAATCGAAGATATAGATTTCCACTCCGGACCATATAAAATGCATTTATATGGGCACGCATAACAACCAACCTTAGTATACAGCCACTTCTGATTATGTATAATGGTAGAAAAATCAGAAGGAAATCTATAAACAGTCCCCTTCAGCAGCCTGCAACATGAAAGAAATGACATGACATTTTCTTGATTAAATGAAGCTTGTGATGCCTTCTGTTTGAAGAGAGAAGCAAATCTGTTGATAGCATCTCCAAAATCAACAACCACGCCGATTTTTTTCAGTTCATTTTTGTAAGAGAAAATATTATCTCCATAGAATTTATGATCAATCACAGGAAGGGAATTGAAAACATCCAAAATGCAGCCCCACGTCTGGTCATACAAGAAACATTCACTTGGTATTTTGAAGCCCATGTTTGTCTTCAAGCATCTTGTTCCTTTCAATGAACTTAAGATTTTACTAGGGTCATCCAAGAATTTGATGCATTGCATTATCAAAAGAACAGCCTCAGCTGTCAAAGAGGCCAAATCTGAGGGTGATTTTAAGTGCTTGATAACAATTTGGTAATTTCTATTTAAGCCAACTACCACTCCCAACAACTTCAGCTCCTCTTTGTAGCTATATATTTCCTCACCAAAGTAAGCTTGATCAATAAAAGGGATATTACTAATTTGCGATGCTACTTTCCATCCGGAATCATTCAATACAGATCCAACAGGAGACCTAAGACCTTCAGATGTCTTTAGCCAAGGTTCATCTCTGATGCTGTTCACAAATTTGTCCAATGGGAGAAGACTTCCCCTGAGATATTGGATGAATTTAAGCATCAAAAGGACATGATTCTTACTTAAAGTGAAGGAAGATGCGCGAGACATCAGTTCTCTTCCAATGAATTTACATGCTTCCTCACAACTGGACATCACTCCAATTGTTTTCAACTCCTCTTCATACTTGTTTATTCTATCCCCATAGAAGCTCTCATCAATGAGGGGGATATCAACAAGAACAGAACCACTTTGCAAGATTTTTCCCAATGGCGAGCGAATTAAGAACGACTTTGATGGAGGACTGTATCCATTAACGGAAACTTTAAGCCAGCTGCCATCTTTTATACATTTCAAAAACCTCTCTGGTAGGTGCACTCCTCTGTGCTTCAGATTCCGAATCCAATCCAAAAGTAAAAAGGCATTGTTTTTGGTAAGTGGTGTATCAACAGCTGAAAACCCAGCATTTGGAGGAGATATAAGAGGAATGTCAGAAGCTCCAACATGAGTTGTGAGAAAATTAATAAGCTTCCCGGAACCTGTAAATTGGCCTGCATAAGATGAGGAATTTAGGTACTCCTTTCCGAGCTCAACATAATTTTCATTACTCCAAGGATTAGAAACAATCAAGTCTGCCCATTTGCTCTCATTTGCAGGCACAAGAACCCCCTTTCTTGTTTCTGTGACACGCCCATAGTTGTCAACAAGTGGCATAGAACTACACAGACTATCAACCTCCCGCTTTGACAAATACTTCATTGATAAAGAGTGGTACAAGAAATGAGCATATGCAATGGCATGTTTGCTGTTATTTTTAAGAGAACTGCAGAGGACATTGGCAAAAGTGTACACGTTCAAATTAGTAACAGAAACGTCATTTGCAAGCCATTCCATCAAAGTCTGCTTCTGGGCCAATCTCAAGATAGCCTTTTGCGTGCTTTCTGGCATAAAAAACCGGTTTCCTGCACATGAAAATTCCCTGTTCCAATTGATCAGCCAAGAACAAGCATTAGACTGACTTGAGTCTGTCATTACTACTTGCTTCGCACCTGCATACTGCTGTGTGCATTCATAAAGACTGAAAGAGGATAGAGTTCCATCATAAGCCACATATTTTATCAATGGAATACTATTAATGTTTGTTCCCTTAAATCTTGAAGACCAGTTTCTAGCAACAAACAATAAAAGTTGAAGATAGAGATCTTCTGATACACCATCCACAAGATTAGAACTCTGGATGCACTTTGCATACCAATCAACGGTCACTGGTTTAACCCCTAAAAAGTTGAGTACATTATCATACTCACTTTTATCAAACGAAGAACTCATGATCTTCCTCCCATCATGAGAAGATAGGTTAAGCAAGTACACTCCTTCGTCTCGGGCTTTACTCAAAATATTCCAGAATTCAGACAGCAGCCTACTAACGTCACCAGGCTTATAGAAGTGCTTCTGCTCTGTGTATGTCTCTATCGGAACAATATTTTCATTAACCAACTTTGCTTTGATTTTGTCCCTCACATGATTAAACTTCTCAAATGGCGAACTTTCAATGGGAAGGAACTTGAACATACGAGCCAAACTTGATACCGGAGCTTGATCGGATCCTACAACAAGTGTTTTGAATGCATCCATAAAGGCCGATGGAACACATTCAAGTATCCCTTGGTTCCATTTATTATCCAAGAGAATTGTCTCCCTAGACGAGGCAAGGACAAAATCTGCTTGAATAATGAAAGGAAAATTAGTGGCCATCTCTGTAGGAAGAAATGCATAGACCCCTGGTGAGCTTTTACCCCTGTGAAGCCTCTCCTGATTTGGGAAGGCCAATGTCACAACCCATTCTTCAACATCTGTTCTCCTTTCAACCACATTTTCTGACCTGACCGGAAACTTTTGCTTCCACATGTAGTAGCTGCACTCTTTCTCAGCATTACTATTTTCCTCTGCGGAGAGATGTAGTGTGTAAGACTCAGCATTCATGTTTTTCCTTGTCACGAAGTTAATCTCGCTTGAAATAGATACAGCAGTTATAGTGTTCTGTGTGGGATTTTCAGTAACTTCTCTAACCGAGAGGTGTCTGATTTTTGTAAGAAACAAAAGGACTTCGGGATGAACACTTGAAAGCTGCTGTTTAACAGGGTTGACCTTATCCGGCTTCAGGGGCAAGACAATGGTTGTAGTTGGAAGGTCTTTACCAGCACCATATATCTGCTTTATGTCAGCAAGGGTTGGCTTCTCCTCAACCCATTCAGGAACTATATACCCAAGACTGCAATGTGGACAAGGCTTCTCATTGAACCTTATCTGATATCCATTGCTAAAAATATACGGCTGCATGGTAACCAGAAACACACTCTTGAAACCAATTCCTGAAATTCAACCATAAGAGAGATTTTGTCAATGATTTACACAAACATCTTCAATTTGGCCACTTTAATGGATATCCCTACTTCACAGTCAAGCGTAATTTTATATCACTTGATTAACAAGGATTACCAAATAAGTAAAACATTCAACTAATTGTCATCGAAAGTAACCATATTAGCACAAGTCCATCTTGAGTCCAAAGTACACAACATTTTAAGAAACAAATAAATATAAGAATGTGATTTACCTTTCTCTCCTATGTAACCACTGCTCCTATTGCCTTTCTTTGTGGATCTTCCAACACTGCATATGGACTCAATGTTTTTTGGAGAGAAACCCTTTTCATTATTGAAAATAAGTAATGTGGCTGGAGCACCAGTAGCAGTAATGTCATCAGAAGTTATAACAAACTCAAGTGCTGGCTTCACTCCCTCATTATAGTGGTTATCTTCAGCATTCTGTTCAAGTTGACAACCAAAAATTGTGCAAATGAATTTCAATTACTATAATTTGAAAAGAGAAATGTTATTGAGTTAGAGAACAAAATTGGTGTCCAGTATTAGTTCTCTTTCTCAAACACAAGCAATTTTAGAGGTGTATAACTGATTTTGACATATTTGAATGTTTTTCCATTAAAATTGATTTGGACTCTATAATTGATTATAGCTTGAAGCTAGAATTTGTTACTTTTGACTCCAAATGTAATTTTTAACACAAATTTATCGTTAACTCACTTTTACTCATTTTACATTCGACTCACTTTTAGCTAAAATGAATTCATTCAAACTATATTTTATCATGAAAAACCAAACAAACACTAAATAGGGTATTTTCTTTATAATGCTTGATAAAGATGTTAGGTTTTTATGCTGAAATAAAACCTCTCATAATCATAAAAACATGATCGCATGATTCTGAGTATAGGAAAAATGACAGTGATATAAATAAAGAAAAATCTCTATGAATCATGAACTGTTTACATAAAAAAAAAATCAAAAATAATGAAAAGTATTCAAATGTAAGAGGATGAAAGATAATGAGTGTACTTGTATGAGCTCCATTAAGAAATGGACATCTTTTGCATAAAGCTCGGCAGAGAGATTCTTAACAGCGTGATGAAGATCCTCAGTCAAAGGATTAGGATTCCCACCAATAGAGAATTTTGTCATTCGTATCTCTTCAACATGCTCTTTTGGTGTAGCCATTGATCTTCTCTAACTGAAATGAAGTACGAGCAGTGAAGAAGAAAATGGTTACTAAACTTCTTGAAACGACACAAAGAACACAGTGAAGACTCCTTCTTGGAGAAGTAACTTAATAAAAAAGATAGTTATAAAGTTATTTCTTTGGAAAGGAAAAGGTATAAAGTTGGTTATTTCTTATTGGTTATTAATGTGTACGTTAAAGAAAGACTGTCTAGTGTGACTGTGATATGATTGTCCTTCCAATTCCAAATTTCCTTTCGATTTCCAACCGGTCAAGTCAACTAAACAAACAACATCCATTCGGCTTTCCATTGCCATATACTCTTCACATTTATTAAGGAAACTAAAGTATGAGAATTTGTAGTATAGTTTTTTGTGTTTTCTTTGGAATAAGTTTTATGGGAAGATGTAAGAACAATTTTCATTGGCTATTAGTTATTGAAAAAATAGAAGAAAGAGAAAATTAAATGTAATTTGTATTTAATTTCATGAGAAGAAGCAAAAGTTTTTATTGAAAAAGATGATTTTTAAAAAAAACAAGATTAAATAGAATAAAAATTTGTCTTTTTTACTTATATTTTGGGATAAAGAAAATGAGTTTTTTTTACTTATATTTCAGGACGGATGAAGTACATTTATCTTAAAAAATGCTTCCGTCAGGTACCGTCTCCTCTATTGAATCTATTTTAAATTGTTTTTTTTTTGGGGGAGTGATGACCACAAAAAAATAACTTGGGTGGACTGGAACACTGTTTGTAGGAGTAAGGAGGTTGGTGGTTTGGGGGTACGGAGAATTAGTGAGTTTAATACTGCATTGTTAGAAAAGTGGTGTTGGCGGTTGTTGACGGATACTAGTAGTTTGTGGTTTAGGGTGTTGTCGGCCCGATATGGCATGGAGGGTGGGCGGTTGAAGGCGGGAGGCCGTGAGGCTTCCTCTTGGTGGCGTGATATTTCCCTTCTAAGTAGAGAATGTTGGTTCAGTGATCATGTCGATCGCGTTCTTGGTAATGGGAAGCATACATTATTCTGGTTGGATGTTTGGTGTGGTGAGGTACCTTTTAGAGTCAGGTTTAGTAGGTTATTTGAGTTGTCAGAGTTGAAAGAAATATATGTTTTTGATATGTATCACTTAGGGTGGGGAGAAGATGGTGAGGCGTGGCGGTGGAGGCGGAGGTTGTTTGTGCGGGAGGAGGAAGAGGCGGGGGAACTGATGTTATTACTTCATATTGTTCGTTTGCAGGTTGACAGGGATGACAGATGGCGTTGGACCTTGGAAGCTTCAAATGATTTCTCTATTCGCAGTGCCTATGATTTCCTATTTGCTAATCCTCCTTTAGCTTTATCTGTTCCTTTTGCTTCACTGTGGCATAAGGACGTTCTGTTAAAGGTCGTCTTATTTGCTTGGCGTTTGTTCCAAGACAAGTTGCCTACAAAGGACAATCTGCATCAGCGTGGAGTTCTTGATCGTGAATCTATGTTTGTGTGTGGCTGGGTGTGGCTCGTTTGAATCTTCTCAGCACTTGTTCTTACATTGTAATATATTTGGGGCTGTTTGGTATTTCATATACAAGTGGCTTGGCATCTCAGCGGTAATTCCTGCTCAGGTCACGGATCATTTTAGCCAATTCAGTGTCAGCGGTGGTATAGCAAAGACGCATTGTTCAATATCTCAGGTGATTTGGTATGCAACTGTTTGGGAAATATGGAAAGAAAGAAATAACAGACACTTTAACGACAAAGAATGCTCGATAAGTCAAGTGGTCGATAAGATCAAGTCACTCGCATTTAGGTGGTTGAGGGAGAAATTCTCTACCCTCCCCCTCAATTACCATGGTTGATGGCTTAGTCCGTTCACAATGTTGGGCATATGATGATAGTTATTTCTGTTTAGCTGTTTTCTGTATAGTTTCCCTCTTGTAAATATTGTTTCGACACTGTTTCTGTTTTTCCTTAGTACACCTTGCACTAGGAAAGCCTTTTGAGTCGGTAATATAATCCATTTTAGCCTCTTCAAAAAAAAAAGAAATGCTCCATTTTGTGATAACTTATAAAGTCTATCTCATTTATACTCCTTTTTTTTTCTTTTTCTTCTTGTTGTTTTTGTTTCCTAAAAAAAGGGAAAAAAATTTGTTCTAAAAAATAATCTGTAGAAATGTCATTTTTCATTTATCTTTGGTGTGTCTAGCATCCAAAAACAATTAATATTTAAGATATTTAATCATTTAAATTTATTACTATAATCAATATATATTTCTCGATAAAAAGTTGTTTTAAGTTTTTTTTCCATTCAGTTATTATACTTTATGAATGACTAAATATAAATTTTTATTTCATAAACAAAGTAAAAAATAATAGATAAGATAAAAAAGGATTAAAAACAGAGGTGTTAAAAATATAACAAGAGAAAAACAAAAGTATATAACTAAAAAAATTGATTTTTTTTCATAAGTCGGGGAATATGAATTTATTTCATAAGTGTAACTAAATATGTAGTTAAAATAATAAATTTAAAAATAAAAATTGAAAAATTCAATTTCCTAACTTATGAAAAGTGAACCATAAGAAAAACAAAAGTATATGACTAAATATCAATTTTAGTTAAAATAATAAGGGTAAAAATGGAATAAAAGATGATTAGTTATAAGTTCAAAGACTACTTGTAATAGCGTCTGAAAAATAAGCTATAAGTTCGTGGTGAAAAGAACATTACCAAACATGGCTTTTTTTGTCATACGAGCTTATAAATTATCCGCTATAAACTAACTACTTGGTCTTTTGCCAAACAGAGCCTTGCTTTTGTTATCTTAATTGAAAAAAAATTAAATATTAGTTAAAGATATATGTCTATGTCATTTCTTATTTATCGATAAGGTTAACTATTAATTTTATCAAATTCAGCAAACTTAATTCACTAGTTTATCCGCTCTTAAGTACAAACTAGTTTATCAATTATCATCTAACTATTTTGATATTTTCTATTAGCTAACTTATTAGTTAACCACTACTTTTACTTTTCACCAAACAAGAGATATCAAATTTCATTGTGGCAATTTTTCCTTATAATTTCACCGTTTATTTAAACTACTACTAAATTTATAATTGTCATTTTTTTATCCAATCAAATAACTAACTTTTTAAAAAAGCTCACCAAATTTCATATATGTCATGATTATTTTGTTGACAAATAAAGATCATAATCCCTTAAAAAACAATAAGATTATAATATTTACCGATTAAAATTTAGGACATATCATCAATAATAAACCGTTGGCGATCATAACCATAATCTATAGCTAGAAGAAAAGGAGAAGAAAGAATAAAAGAACATAGAAAGGATAAAAAGTGGTTTTTTCTTTAGGGAATAAAAGGAGAGATGTGTATCGTAAAAACAACCACCAATTTGGCTTAGTGGTAGAGTATAAATCGATTAATAATTGTAAAAAAAAGAAATCATAAACTAAAATAAGAAACCCACATTATCTTTAAAGTGATTCCACTAATAAAAAAAAAATCTATGAAGTGATTCCATAAAGTTAAAACATAAACAGACGATATAATAAAAGGCAAATCCGCTTGGTGATTTTATGTTTTCCAATTCCACATGAAAACAAATCATCATAAATTGGTATAAAAACCACAAACTCACAACAAATAATATAGCAAGATTATTTTGTCCTAAGCCTACATTGAGTATTTTTTGTGCCTCTACATAAACACTACAATGCCGTAATAGAGAAAGCGGGGCAAAGCTGCCTCGTATAAGCTGGCAAGAAGTGAGCACGCACGCATAATTGTATGCTATCATACCATCACTCTTTTGAATATTCAATAGAATTATTCTTTGGCATTGGCACCCCCAACCAGCACATATACTGTTCACAGCAAAACATCCACACCACTTCGCACTCCAACTGGAAACTAACACATTTGCGAAATTCTAATGACTGAATCAGATCTGCAAACTCCTATCCTCTTATTTTTGGGAGTGCAGCTCTGCCTACACTGTACTTACCTGCATATGCATGCATACGGCAAATCTGCCTCAACAAATGACTGATGCATAACCACTATTCACCTGAACAACATATACCACCCATTGATTATGAAAGTGTCATACTAAGCAAACACAGCCATCATGTTGCAAATATACAAGGAACACAACGCATGCAAAAAAATGAACTGTAAATTATTGAACTCCTTTCACACTATTTATTTTAAAAACCAATTAAACCACACTACCAAATTAATGATGATGATGATGATGATGATAGAGCAAGATTACTCAGTTCTAAGCTTCCACGTCTTTCAAAGTTGAAGCAATTTCAAGGCTTGGTTTCGGTAACAAGTGGTTTTCTATTATGAGCAGCGGATTGATTCAGAACAGAAACAAATTGGAAAAAGTTTAATGAGAATAAGATAAAACAATGAATAAATAGTGGTATTTTATTCATGATGGAATAGAACGATAACAATAGTAGAGGGTTTCTCTAACTACTCCCTAAAACTCCTAAGAACTCCTTTATATACAAGTAAAGAAACGATTCCATTATTTAACCCTAATGGGTCTCTTATTATTTAATCCAAATGGGCCACTTACTAATAATCTACTCAAACCTAATTAACCACCCACTAATTACTTAAAACACCCTCTCATATTGGATCCTAACACTATTCTGAAGGGAAATTAGCAAAATTGTAATGCCATGAACTAACACATAATTTGTAAGCATGACAAGACTTGTATTAAACACTTAGTGATGCCCAAAAGAGAGGAGAATGCTATAACTCGAAACAGAGCAACTGTTTTTAAGGCATGGTTTATGAGACAAAGTCTTGTCTGATGGGATTGAATCTTCATGCTTGCTTCCAAATTATTATAAGCGAGGCAAGAGCTTACTACTAAAAGAAAATATCATCTTATACTTAACGACCAAATAGATCAACAACTACTTTCATGGAACAATACTGTAGAAGCAGTAAGTGACAGATATGGGTGAAAAAAACGAACAAGAATTTAATTGATCATATATGCGCTATAATTTGTCAAAAGATGACAATGTCTCACAAATACAGAACGGCACATATGCAAATTAAATGCAGGGCATAATCAAATCAAATTAGGTAGAGTGAAAATGACTTTAATAAACAAGTAACAAGCAACAATTACTCTATATAGAAGACTCCCCATTTGAAATATGTATAAGCTCATGGATGATGACATAAAGAAACAATCAGACAACAATAATATGATATATACAAGGGAAGGGACCGGAATACTTCCTTATCGTTCACCCCGCGCCAGGAGTAATTGTCGGTCTACTTTTCGTCTTGGAGACAAAGCCAAAGGTGCAGTTTTGTTGTGTTGAGCAGAGGCGAAAACCATTGAGATTGAGGTTTAACCAGATTTCAACATAATTTTTGCATTCCATGCTTCCTCATGTGTATAACGTATAACTCTCCAATAAATAAATATGTGTGTGTACATACACACACACCAGTTCTGATCTTGACTTTGACTTGAGCTTTATTGTAGCAAAATCAATTCAAACTTTTGAGCCCATGATCTATGACGGACCTTAAACTGACTTCACTCGCTTGAAATCTTTTATTTTAAGACATATCACAATTCACAAGCAATCCGATAAATTAAGACATGCAATGGAGATATATCATAAGCAACAACAAAAATCAACTCTGCAACAATATCAGCATATTATTCACAAAGTACTTCAACACAATCTCCAGAAATAAATAAGCAAATTTGTAAAATTTCTCTCTGTGAAATTGTACTTTCAATTCAAATGAAACACAGACAAACGCATCCACATAGCTATGAAAACTAGAATCACAAGCGCTGGCACTTTCCTTAGCATTTTACTCAATGGAGTTTTAGAAACTTTCACCTCTCACTGGTTTAATTCCAAACTTATTCCTCTATTCAAAACTTCAATGTCTAGCTCATATATCAATTTGGTGGATATGGTTCAGTTACCTCTGATATCTCAAATCAAACAATATGAGAGTGATTGAGCTACAAGGAGGTATTTTAGTTAGTAAGCAAAGATCAAGAAAAATCCACTTACAAAACAAGCTATCTATAGCTCAAATTAATTCAATATGACGAACAGATTGTAAGTTAGCACACTTGCCCTTCAAAAAAAAAAGTTA
>Ga0315913_1000204_pt1 | contig 43665 bp, 27 predicted proteins | sample MpolsnodulesMG_FD_207736 | JGI IMG/M metagenome (GOLD analysis project Ga0315913, IMG submission 207736) | Medicago polymorpha root nodule microbial communities from Los Angeles, California, United States - small nodules | ecosystem: Host-associated > Plants > Roots > Nodule | place: USA...
AATTAAATTAAATCAAAACATAGTGCCATATAAGTGGTTGACACTTAAGCTCCTTAGATAAATCTCCGTTAATCGAAAGATGTCTTTGATTTACCAAAAAAATAAATAAATGATCATTTGTGACCCTAGCCATAGAGCACTGTTACTAGACATAATTATTATTCATGTATTCTAAACATATGTCTTTACATTTTACCTCTACTAGTAAATACTAGTAAGCAGTAATTAACAAATATGAAGCTGTAGGGTGGAAGAACAGCACCATAGCAAATTAGTAAGGCTAAGGTTCCCACGGGAAAGGCTCATCTAGCCCAAAACTTGGGTTTGGATATTCAGCTCCAGCCACAAGCCACGACATGGAAGAATAATGAAACTCATTTGAACTCTTATTTGAATCTAGTAAGAGATCAGGGAGGTCGTAGAATGTATCATCCTCGTCACATAACGTTTCTTGTATGTCGTGGGCCTGGTCCTGGGCTTCATGGGGATAGCCCATAGCCGCTGCCATAGCAGCAGCGGCTTGAATGTCCTTAGGAGAATTAGTGGTTGGGCGCGGAAGTTGTTGAGCTAATTGGGGGAAATTGAGGTAAGCCGAGCTGCCTTTAATGGCTTGGGCCGCAACGTCGTGGGCTCGAGCTGCCATCTCGGGTGTTGGATAAGTGCCTAGCCAAATTCTTGATTTTTTCTTGGGCTCTCTAATTTCTGACACCCATTTTCCCCAACTACGCATTCTTACTCCACGATACAATGGGTGCTTCCCATTATCACCTTTGTTTTTGGTTTTGTTATCTTCAATGGAGGAGGAAGAGACAGAAACTTGTTCCATGTTTTTAGGAGATGAGACAAGAGAGATGGGAAGATCGTACAGTGTGGAGTGAATGAAAAATGTATATATAGATGTTTAAATAGTGGTTTGTTTGAGGTGTAGAGGGATTTTACACGTATATATAAAGGAAATGGTCCAAATCAAAAGCGAAAAAAAAAGAGATAAAAGTTATTCTTTTGTGGAGAAAAATAAAAATAAATGATAAAAGTTGGGGAATATGAGTATTTGTACCCAAAAAAAAATAATGAGTACTACTTTGGCCATAATTTTACTTATGTTTCTACCATAAATTTTAACGATGAATTTTTTAAACAATATCTTTAAAACACTTGTTAGTATAACTCATATGAATAAATGTGGCTTAATATGTGAGTCTCAATCAACCTTCGTGCATGGTCGACAGATTCTAGCTGGTATCTTGATTGCTAATGAATTAGTTGATAATGCGCGTAAACTGAAACAAGATTTATTGTTGTTTAAGGTGGATTTCGAAAAACCCTTCGTGCATGGTAGATTATTGTTGTTTAAGGTGAATTACCAATTTTGGCGGCTAAATCATGTATCTTGCTTAACTGCAATTTTTTAGCTTGTTTCTCTTCCTTGTTTAGTTTTCGTCTCTCTTTTCATTGTATTATAACTTACTTGAGAAGTTGTGATTCAACTTGTTTTGGTTGTTTTTTATGGCCTTAGATGAAGTGGTAATCCACTGAAATTAAACTCACACACAATTGTGAGGTCCCAGGTTCGAACCCGGGTAATGACGTCCGGCCTTGCAATTTCGGCATTTGTCAGTTGAGCTAGGACTCTCTTTTTGGCCTTTTAAAAAAATATATAAATGAAGGAAAATAAATAATACTTTTATTGCATTATCTTTATTAAGGAATTAACTGCTAAATTCTTGTTAAGCCGGTTATTCGAAGGAATTCACGGTTTTGTAGGTAATTGATTGTTAATTTGAAAGGTTGAGGTGGCTTTTTCCAAAATTGTTCCACCATCTCACGAGTGCAGCCTCAGGGGTGAAGGAGTAGAACAACCTAATATTGGAGATACTTTGCATTTGATCACAACCATTAATTATTATTAAAATTATGGTGAAAATTTGAAGTAACTCAAAAGAATCTTATCCATTCTCTGTAGGGTCATAATTTATTTATTTCAAACAAATAGGGTCAGAAACTTGTTTCATGCTTTTAGGACATGAGACAAGAGGGGAGGGAGGAGTAAATGAAAAATATGGTGGGTACTGCAGAGACTCAAATAGTGGTGGTTTGAGATTTGATGGGATTTGATTGTGAGTGAATGCAACATGGATTTTTTTCGTCAATTAGTCTAATAGTTTGAACTTCTACATTTAAATATGAAGAAATGAGGAGTTCAAGATTCTGACTGCTCGTGCATATAATATTGTCACAGCTAGCAATTGAGCTGTGTATAGTATTATTCCGGCTCTATGCAACATGGAATATTACACGTGTTTATAAAGGAAATGGATCCATTTCAAAAGGGGAAGAAAATACTGTAAATAATGATAACAGTTGGTGTAATATAAATAGATGTGCTTAGTAATGGTGGAGACGATTTACTGAGAGGTTTGATTGTTGGTTTCTAGGATCATCTAAAATATTTGGGGGCCCTGTATTTGTTGGAAAGAGGGGATTATGTTGGTGGTTGAGGTATTGTTCTAGATTTTGATTTTGATCATAATTAAAATGAGGATGAATTTATGGTTAAATGGTGGTGTCAACTTCCATGGAATCAGAGAGTTGATTATTTTGTAGTTTTGAAGAGGAGGTTACAATGTTTAAGGTTTCAACTACGAAATTGGTGATGGAATGCTTTCCAAAAAGTTTAATCAAGGTTTGATCATGGAGTTATTCATTTTCAGAGGTATTTACAACTTGTAATGAATGAATCTAAAATGTTAATTTTTATTTATATTAGTGACTGGAAGGTGTATTTGAGTTATTTGTTAACCATTTAATATCCTTAGACCATTAAGGAAATCCATAAAGCTCCAATATGAAATTCACACAAAGCAAAATTTTACATCAACTTTAATAGTTATATTTTAAAATACAAAACTTTATACTTTACAATAAAGATAAAATATAGTTTTATAATAAAACAGTCATAAATTTTAAAAGATATATCTGAATTTTCACTTTAGGCCTCAAAATACCTTGGTAAAATTTTCTTTCTCTATAGCTTTGAATTCAGCTTTCTCTTGTTCTGCCAGCATAGACTTAAGATTCTACTTTGAAGCATATTTCTTTGCCCTTTCAAAAGAAATTATAGTAGCTCGTTTGACTCTTGCATTCCAATTAAATGGAAATATGGAATGTCATTGTATCACAATTCATATTAATTTGATGTTTGTGCGAGAGATTAGTGCATGTCTGCATCCCTTTGCCTTTTGCTTTGGTCCCAAAAGAAATAAATTGAATAGGTATAGAGTGAACCCCAGTCCCCATCCATATACATATGAATAATGTTAACTCTAGGGCTTGACTGGGTGGAGAAGCTCAGTGAAAAAAGCTTGAGATTTGGAAGTATGCTCCTCTACAAAGTTTTGGTTAATAATCATCCATAGCAAACATTATGGCTTAATAATCATCCCCTCTCCAAACTCCAAATTTTTTCCATTTGCAAATTTCTTTTTCCCAAAGTCCTCCCCTCTACTTTATGCATTGAACTAATTTTTTATAGATCAACCGTTTTTGGATACATAAAGTAGATTTTTTCTCCTTGTACCAATTTTTTTTTCTCCTAACCAAATATTTTTCCATGCATACATACTTCTTCTTTTGAAGGCATACATTTATGATCCTTTGTTTAAGGTTTTTGAATAGAACACTGGTGTATCACTCATGAATACCAGTCAAATAGTTTCTTTAAATTCATATTATTTCTCATTCTACTTCATAAAAAATAATAATTAAAATGAAATTTAAAATTAAACCATACATTTGTTGTTTATCGCCGTCATGATCATGATGCCGTCTCTATATAGCGTTGTTATTTTGTTCATTTAGTGATTCTTGTCCGATTACCAATAATATTGCCAATATAAGACTGTAATTGATTAGCTAATATAGTTTACCTATGGACTTGTTTAAAAAAAAAAATAGTTTACCTATGAACTACGGTATATATTAAAAAAAAAAATTGGTGAACATCTATGGTATATATTATACGTTCACTAGTAAAAATGTTGTCCTTTGATATCATCAATTTATAGATGCTACGAAAACAATTTAGCCAACCATCGAGGTGCCCGTCATTTGCCTGTGAACTTTTTGCATTTTTCTGAAATTTCTTAATTCTATGAAAAAAATCTGAAAGAGATAATCTTATTAAAAACAGTTGTTTCTTTTATTGATCTAAAACAACATTTTTCGCTTACTTTTCTTAAATATACAAAAATAAAAATCACTAATTTACCTAGAATGTGACACTAAGTCAAATATTATAAAAAAGAAGTATAAATCACATAAAGAACTTCAAAAATAACACAATGTTGGGCGATCACAAGGTTGTGATGTTGTTATGCCTAAAAGTGCAGTACATGTCACAAGAAGCAAGATCGATGTAACATGAGGGATCAAGTATACAAAATAAATTTTCACAAAAAAAAAGCAAACATAAATCAATAATGATGTTCTAGTTCCATTCCAGATACACCGATTTGCTACTTCCTCTCATGAATGTTATTAACCATGGAAAGAAATAAACTTTTTAAAAAATAAAATAAAAATCAACTTATCATATCAAAGTTCCACGTATTCATCTACATTTATTTATCCTTCCATGCAACTTTATTGACCATTTTCAATAAAAATAGTACCACCAGCCCAATTATAAAATACTCTAGAGTCTAGCATTATGTAGTTGTTGCCTAAGCATTGGTTGAACATACTCTTTAAAGCCATCCGGAACAACTGAATCGTTCAAAGGATCTTTCCAAGCCTCTTCATACAACTTAGGATACACATTTCCATCATATCGTCCAAGAACCGAACCAAGCAAGTGATCAGTGTAGTTAAATGCATCAACAAGTGTGATTGCATTAGGACGAACCTAATTAACAACACACAAAATCATCAGCCTTCTTATAATACAGTTAATATTAAGCAGAAAATGCATTAACTTGAAATCGTTTAGGACAAACCTGTGAATACAAGGACCTCAATTGCTCATTCGCAAGTGATCCTTGTTTTTCAGTGATGGAGCCGGTGGAAAGAAAATCGCCCAAATGCTTATGAAGAAGAAATAAAGCATAAATGCTGCAAAGAACTTCTAATTGCTGTTTCACTCCCTTTCCAGGAATATCTTGCTGCAACTTCTCAATAAATCTGAAAAACACAAGGTTATGATATGATCAACTTCAATGTTCTCAAATTTACTACACTACACTGTGTTTTTTCGGACTACTTAAAGGTGGTTGTCTCCAAGGGGACTACTTTTAAGTGCTTCTCTATGATATCAAATTTAGACTCTACATGAAAAGTAATTGAGGAAAGGGGACTACTATTATGTGTTTCTCTAGAATATATTATTAGACTAGTGCTTTCGGGAGATAATTCAGTGTTACTGTAAATCTAGATATGCAATCATGAAGCTCATGATGATAGCAATCACCGACACATTAATTGAATGAAAACAACTGGTGTGTAAATTCAGTAGAAACTTACTTGGAAACAACAATTAACTGGCAATGAGCAGCTGCTGCCTCAACTAAATCAACTGAGAGTTCTTGGAAACCTAACATCAGAAAAACTATTAGCAAGTAACAATAATATCCAATCATGTTGCACAAATTACAATAACAAATTAACACACGCTTTAAAAGAGTTTTTGTATAAAACGTGTAGTTTTTACACTGTGTCACCTATATGAACAAAACTTACAAAAAAAAAAAAAAAGTTTGCAATTTTGTAACAGGACTGCATATTCAATCTATTCGTAAAACTGCAGGTTCTTACTAAAAAATTAAAACACTTATGGTCTCCAATAACACGCCAATCAAGAAATAAACTACACAGACAGGTCAATAAAGCTTGTGATTCAAACAACATATCAAAATATTTACCCTCTTCGGGATTAGAGAACTTGCTAATATTTTGAGCAACAGCGACAGACATCCTGGCAGCCCTAGCTTCAAATGCTTCAATCACTACATTAGGCTTCAACCAATCCTCAGCTGAAAGGAATAAAAAGCAAGTATATAAAATCACAAATCAAAGGACACATGCATGTTTAGTGATATTAAACGAAACCATTGCCTAAGTTGTAAAAAGATTACGATTTCATTATACCTCTTTTAACATCAGATTGATATTGCATCAATTGTTCCACTCGACCCAAATAAGCTGTGGTACCAACAGGTTTCTTTCCGGAGCCCAACTGAGAAATAGTCTTCACAAGATACCTTGCCACCTATATGAGATTTTCTAGTCGTCAAAAACATCCCAAGATAATTCCTAAAAACATCCTAAATCAGGCAGCTAATGTAAACACAAAAATGTACTAAGGATACCAATAGCCATATATAAACACATGAAGATTTTAGACGCACCCACATGAAAGTAGGTAAAGAAATTAACAGATATTATTAAACAATGGCAACTAGAATGATGTATAAGATATTTAAAAATTAACAAACCTGTAAGAGCAGCACAGTATTGTCTCCTTCATATGTGCAGGCAGGAACATAAACTGCAAATAACTCAGGTAGACCACTGCTACAAAGATAACCATGACCACCACATAGTTTACGGCATTCTTCAATTCCATCCTGTGAATGGAAGTTATTTTATTTGAATTTCAATAAAGTTCAGAGTTACAAAGTGAAGAGCACGTATATGACAAGGTACAATTAAAGGGTAATAACACATGACAGCAACAAACACATTTTAATCATTTAAAGGAAGAGAAGGTTACTCATCCAGCCAGTTATCCCACATACAAATAATTGAAATGAACAATAAATTAAGGGTAAACAAATGATATTGATCTTGCAAAATATATAAATCACAACATGATCTGATCTGTAGTGTTATTTTTTACTTTAAATTCCAAACTCATATATCGGCAGAGTTCATGTAAAAAGTTTTAGCAGTAATGCACAGTAACATCCATTAATGTCTTCAAAATATTCACATGTTTCAAATAACAAATTGATCAGCATAAGGTGGAACTATAGAAATGAGGAAATGAGCTTCCACATAAGGAGATAGATTAAGGGAGGAGACTTGTCGGTAACATTTGTGACATCTCACTAAAGGATGGCACAGCAAAAAATCCCACATATGAATCAATTGCGAAAACAATCATTTAGATGAAATCTAAAGAGGCTAAAAAAATAATTAATTAAATTGAACAGCTAAGACCAATCAGCATAGAAAGTAATATTAAGTAGCAACATACAGCAGTTGCAGAAGTAGTCAAGGATTTCAACCCTGCAGTGCAAGCATGGGCCTCGGGCAATGTTGAAAAATCATTAGCTTGTAATCTTTGAGTCACATCCGTGTAAAGCCATTTCAGCCACTCACTAACAAATCTGAAAGCATATGCAGAAGCTAGCAATGGGAAGAGTCTAGCCTGCTGTGTTTTGTAATCAATCACCTAAATCGAAACAGATAGCACAAAGTAAACACACATCAAACTTAAAAAGACAACTCTAACCATTCAATTTTATTGTATCCAGTCAATATCAAATAATTAATGCAAAGATGAGGAAGAATCCCATCAACCTTCCTGCTACAAGAATTACAAAAACAATTTATTTATTTTTTTGTAAAAAGAAAAACTACCTCAATTTACACAACCAATAGCAACTTAATCAAAATGATTTGGCTAATATTTTAATTGTAATTTTGGGTTCAACCTTTTTTTTATCGCTTGCATCAAATTTACTTATTGAAAAGAATATTCATTAGCATATCTCTAATGACTATGAATTCTCCAACAAGAAATATACTTGCACCAATAGGTTTTAAAACTTACCTGTGTTTCAGGACCTCCCTTTTGAGATCCAAACTGTCTTCGAACAGCACTGTATCTGGTAGCAATACAAACTGCTCGTGACAAAGCAGTTGATGCATCAGCTACAATTGCCTGCCTCACATATACCATAGTTCCATAAATTAACTGTCTTGGAACATTGGATTGTACATATTTTCCTTCTCTGGTGACCTGTGAAACCCTGGCAGATTGAAAAACAGAGTAATCGCCACATTATTCTATTGACAAAGACTGAAAAGCAAACTAATATTGAAAATGATTAGAAAAGGTCATCTTAATATATGCTTTGTTTGTTACAGATCTTTCCCCCACCCATCACAACAGAGTGATGAGTTCTACACAGGATGAAGACGGCCCTTTGTTCCTGTTTGCTTTTCTCAATCGTCGTTTCTATCCAGTTATCTTAGTACACGCGTAAATAATCTAAAAGCAAACCTATTAACAATTGCATTAAAAAAGAAGTGGCAAATAATAATGTCAATGTTTCAATCTTTGATTATTACAAGGCATTTAGTCCTAAGTAGCTAACTTCTTACCTGCTGTAAGAGAAGTAGGTTCCAAAGAAATGCTATTCATTCATAGATAAAACACCTTAAATATTCCCCCTACCGGTATTCACTTGAAAATAATGACTAAAAGTATTTTTATTCATGTATTGGTTTTGATTCAGTCTCCCATTTTGTGAATTCACCCACATACATTGCCTAGTCGTTAGGACTGCGGTAACTTTGCTTTCACAGATCATTTATGTACTATAAATTATATACTATTAAACCTCCACTTAAGATTATCGGATTTTTGGTTGATGAGACTAGAGAAAGGACAAAATGTAAAACTGAACTACCTCATTAACATTTGATTCCTTGGAATTCGTACGTGGTCAAATCTTAGAACTCCATTATCCATGGTGTTATATGCTGCATTTCCAAATTTCATTCCAATATCTCCAACAGTTATGCCCGGAAGAGGCAAGTGATCATCCAAGCTCCGCAGCTGGACAATGAAACCTTCAAATAGCACATATAGTTAATACATTTATGTCTGAGTCTAACACAAAAAATTTGGATGGTTAAATTTGGCAATTACCATGCACTCCTTTGTCTTGACCTTCAGTAATAAGACGGGCATAAACAATAGCGTGTGTGGATATTTTACCCAACCCACCAGGCCACCACTGTATTAAATAAAAAATAAAAGGTGATGATATATCCAAATACAGACAAATATGCTCGATGAATGAATGAGAGAAGCACAACGGTTTTCCCTGATTGCACTTGACAATGCACTTAATAACATTGTAAGATTATAGAATCCCAAATAGCAAAATAATTGTAAAAACTTATGGGATACATCACCCATTTCACTCACTTTGCTGGAAGTCAATGTGGGGCTGTGAATAACGAACTCGTCTGTTTTGGGATCAAATGTTGCAGTTGTTTCTAGCCCTTGAACATTGGAACCATGACCAAGTTCGGTTTGGGCATAGCAACCAATTATTTGCATCTTATACGCTAGAGGTAACCACTTTTCCTGTTGCTCATCAGTTCCTTGTCCTTTGATAGCAGGCACAAACATTCCCTGCAAAAGAATATGAATAATTATAGTTTAACACAACCTGATAAAGCTGTATAGAAAACAGGACAAAAACTTGAATTATACCCAATGAAGATCTGTAAAAGCAGGCTCGTCTACAAAGGATCTAAGCTTAGAAGCTTCTTGTTCTGTAAAAGAATACAATTCACGAAATTATAAAGAATGAAAAATATCAAATGTAACAGGAAACTAATTGTGTCCTAAGGAATAAAATAACATAAACCAAATGCATACAACACTAATGCCAAAAGACTCACCATTAAGACGGAGCTCTATGATCCTTTTCCATGCGTAAGCTGTTTTTCTCAAAGTGTTCTTAAATAACTCCTTTCTATCAAGCGAGGTTCTGTTATCCTTTCGGAATGCCTAGAAATGATAAACAACCAAGCAAGGTTACAAATTTTAAAATAAATCTCATTCATCATTATAACCAAACTAAAAGGCAAAGGTGTGGTGTGGGAAACAAAAGCTACCTGCATTACGTGTTAAAGTTGAACAGTGACATGCAAAACATTAACTAATCACCAAGGCATTGAAATCTATGAATGCATAACTAGAGTAACATCATATTCACATAGCTCCTTCCAAAAATTTAAAAATCTAGCATTTACAGAGGGGGGGCGACCTTTTGTGCAAGATGTTTAAAAAATAAATAAAATAAAATGCAACTTTTTAACGTAAGATCAAATGAAATGAATAATAAATCAAAACGAATCATCAATCAATTTGGCCCTTTAAATTATTAAATTTGTCAATTATCTCTCAAATTAATACAATAACAACAACAATCAAGCCTTATCCCCTCAAAAAAAAAAAAAAATAAATCAAACCTTATGTCACTAAGTGTGATCAAATTTAGTAGTAATGTCTAGCATAATAAACCATGTTAGGATCCAACTCAGTAATCTCTAAATCTCTCAACCTCTCAAATTAATGAAATTTTGAAATAATATTCATGAATTTGAAAATATTTAATCACATTCATAATTCTAAAAACAAATTCAATATTTAATCAACCAATCCAAAAGGTGTAATGTGATAAATAATATGTTAAATTTCAGTTGTCATTTTAGAATTAGAGGACTACACTAACTAAGGAGAGGTTTCAATTTTGTTTAGTTTAAATTTAATCACAGTCAATAATATCTTTAGACAAGCGAAAACAACGCGCAAGAGAACGAAGTCAACTTTATAGTAAAAAAAAGCAGTTAGATTTTGAAGCATAAAGCAACTATAATTGCATAGTGAAGAAAGAAAGAGGGAATTCAGTCACCGGATCGGAAGCAACAAGACGAGAAATTCGATCGGAAAGTTCGAATTCTTGACGAGAACCAGCCCAAACGATTTTCATCTCGTTCACATCGAATTCAGCTCTGTTCCTCTCGAAAGCTAAATGATCAACTCCTTCCATGGTTGAGAATGGAACGGTGATTTGGCTTTGGTTTTGGCTTTTAAGAATGAAGAATGAAGATAGTGTTTGTGTTCTACCTTTTTGTATAGTGATGAGTCATAATGACAATAATGGGATTAATTAGCACATATTCCACATTTGGTTTTTCGTTTTCAAACTTTGGTCCAAATTTAATTCATTAGAATTGAAACTAGTTCCTTGTTTTCTTTTTTTTCCTTTTATTCACTCTTTCACTTTTCTTTCTTCATTTCTTCACACGTCATTTATAGGCTAAGACTAACTTACTTCTATCTATTGTTTTATGAATTGTGAAAATAGAAAAAGTGTTGATAAAGAAAGTGTGTGAAATGAGATAAAGATGTGACAAAAAGTTTCTAGTAACTTGGAGTTTGATTTAAGTCATTTGTATAAAAACAAGTTATGACCAATCCAACCACATAAATTGTTGATAAAGAGTTGTATTTGGCCATGCTCAAACTCATGATCCTTTCTTTAAATTTTGCATTTGAATGAAACTTATTTTACCGTAAAAACAAATAACCAACTTACGCCAATATATATTTTTGACCAATTCCAGTTTTTGACTAAATTATACTCAATAAAGCTTATTTGATTTTTCCAACCCAAGTATTTGTCATTACTTACACACCAAAGTCAAACACACATTCCTCGTTCTACTTACTTTTCCTCTTGTCTTAGCCACTCTCAGCCAACACCGGCCACATTCACAATAAATACCAGTCTTCATCGACATAAGTGATGGACCCGAGGCAGGCAGGCATGGACGGCCAAAGGCAAATCAATTTATGTCAAAAAAGTAAAGTTTTTTATACATAAAAAGTGAATCATATTTTACTATATTTTCAAAACTAAAAGATGTAAAAGTAGAAGCGGCAAAAAGATGTAAAACACGGGGATTGAAATTAGGACCCCTATAATTACCAAACGTTTGTAACCAATGTAACAACATTCAAGAAACACAATACTAACAACAAAATTGTAGAAAGATAATGAAAACGCTTGTCCCAGCTATTACAATAACAAAATATTACGCGCAATCCCAAATTTGATGTATTCAAAATCAAGCCTTTAAAAGACTCGGTAAGATTTGCCCATGGAGCTCTTCAGATACAAGCACCTCACCTGAAACCAGCAATAGTTTACATTAGTTCGATGGCAGCCAGATTATTTATTCTAAAGAAGAAAACAGCAGTAAAAACACTTGACAGAAGCAGCACCACTGAAGAACATATATGGTGAAAGCAATGATTCATCATCACCACAAAATAGAAGGTAACAAAGCAATGATTTTACTCGATGTTATGAGTGGAATACTTACATTTTGCCAATTCTTTTTCAACAAGGACACGAGGAAGTTAACGCTCAGTTGTACATTTTGGAATATTTGTTTTTCATCCATACTAACATTGCCAACAGCTACTCCCATGCACAACACTTTCTTAAGCTGGAATTTGACCATAGCCTTGGTCTCATTAACCTTAGCCTCAAGAGATTCTTGGTGGGAAACAAGTGTAGGGAACTTTCCTGCAAAGCCATGCAAAATTTCAAAATCAGCCCAAGCAATAATTGAAATTTGAAAGAAACAATTTATGGCAAACTTTCAAATAAACCTGGTCGCTAAATAAAATGAAGCAACGGATAGAGCATGAACCAAAAACAGTTGGTAATTTAAAATGATTCAATACATACATGTATTACTAACATAAAACATAAACAGGATATATGTGGACAAAATATAACTAAAGAGACAGCAATCCTATACGCCCAAAAGAAAACACATGCCTGCCTTGTTGAGACCAGGACCCAAAAGACGAGGAATCTGCTTGATAACAGCTTCAGAAGCTAAAAAGGCATGGTACTTCTTTGCTAATTTCTTCACCAGTTTCTTATTTTTGTTTAGCTTCTTCAAAGCTTCAACATCCATCGATTCCAATCCTATTTTCTCAGCCTACAGTATGCATATTAGAGTGTAAGACATTAACACAAGAAACTTAACAACAAACATATATTCAAGAAAAATATTCCATGCTCCTGATGCAAATTCACTGCCATCAAGACTAAATGAAAGACATTAGTATGTTGAATTGTGGTTACTAAGTGTCTGTTTGGATTTGCTTATCTACTGGCATAAATTTTGTGACACTGTTTGGATTTTGGAAGAACTTGTTTAAAACAGCTTATTTTCATAAGTTCTCCAAGATAGCTTATGAAAACAGCATATAATTTATACAAAAACAATCTAACTTTATTTTATCTTTTGCTATAGAAATAGCTTATACATACACACTTATCATGATGAGCGCTTGTGCTATAAGCTTCAAATAAAGTTATTAATCCTAAGTCACATACAACAGTAACATTGAGTCATTTAACTCATATCAGGAAAATAAGTGATTAATATCAGTCAACCAAAAACATTCACACATTTGAAACTAGTGTACACTTCAATTCAGCAATAACTACTTTTGATAGAATGCATGTGCTACTATCAAACAATTGTTCGGCACATTCAATTATGACATTTTTCTCAAATCATTATCGGTGTCTCCGTGTCAGGGTTTCGTGTTTGTGAATCCAACAAACAGTTTGAGTACAACATGAGATTATTACCTCCTCAACATGTTGGGCATCACCAAGCATGCAAATTTTCATCTTTGGTCTCGGAATGTGAGGCAATTTAACCGAACCGCTGAAACGCTTATCCTTTTGAGGATCATAGTTTTTCAAACCAATCTGGAGTTCAATAGTCTCCACAAATTTACGGTTTTTGTCCTTGGAATCACCCATGATTCCTGTAATAGCTTCTCTCACAGCATCACTCTGAAGCTTACTACACAATCAACAACGTAAACAAATCAAAACCCATTTTTGTTTTCGTTGAATAATGAACATTGTTACATTCAAATTCATGTAAATCAAATCACAGTAATCAATCAAAAATAACAATTTGTAACTCAATTTATGAAAAACGCTTAAAGAAGCAAAGAAAAAAATGTGAATAGAGACAAGTAGAATAAGAAAGAGTGGAAAAATTACCTCATCTTCGACAGAGAAGAAGAGGTGCGAAGTGTTCTAACTACGACGGGAAGAAGAAGAAGAGCTGCGAACAACTGGTGTGTAGTAAGAACAAACAAAACCCTAATATGGGTTTTGGGCTGTTGTGTAATTCAAGCCCATAATGTTTATTTCATTTGATAGTTTGTTTTTTTCGCCACTCTATTTGCTCAAAAATACCTATAAAACAACGTTTTAGTTGTAATCGATCACATAAGGCTTTCAGGGCACAAATAAAACAAAAATCATTTCATTTGGTTTCTTACTTTTGGGTCTTTTAAATTGTACACATTCACGAAAGTAAGTAATCATAAGTTCGATTTCGCATGAAAAAAATTCATTTGAAAGGAAAGAATCTTCTGCCTTATGTGCCTAGCAGGGCTAGCTGACAGATTATTCACTGCTAGAGTACGATTGAAACTTGGTGTCAGTAATATGGTAAATAGTAAATGATGAACAAAAAGATATATAAAAAAAAAAAGAAAAAAAAACATGAGAAATCGTGTCTATAACTTGGAAAATAGATCTTTAAAAATAAAACTTGGTTGTGGGAATGTGTTAAGAGAAAATGGTTGGCGGAATAAATAAATATTTTATTTGTTGTTATTTAAAAAACTTTTGATAATATTTTTTACATATACATTTGTTATCACAATATTAGTGTTTTAGAAACCGATTTAGACGATTCAAATGTTGAACTTTGACTGTGTTTTTTTTTTTTTTTGAGGGAGAACTTTGAATATGTTTTTATTACGGTTCAAATATTTTGTGGTTCAATCAAGCATTTGCCCTGGTTTCAGTAGTTTAAGGTGGTTAAATTTAACTATGACTCAGATTTCATTGATTCAATATTCGATTCAATTTTTGTAGAACATTGTTTAATAGAACTGTACCCAAAAAAAACATTGTTTAATAGAGTAAATTTATTTATCTTAGCACAAAGAGTTGTCTATTTTCATAATAGTATTGCATTAATTTTATTAGAAATTGATTTAAATTAGATGTCTCAAAAAGCATTCAAAAATTTGAACAAACTAAATCGATTTTTAGTATTATTATTGCTTTTTAAAACAAGAGCAATGATATTTGAACAACCATTTGGTACAACCTATTTGATAACCTTCATTTTCTCTCTTTTCATTGGTCAAAAATAATGGAGAAAGAAAAAGAAAGAGAGAGTAAAAATATAATGTAAGTATGAGAGAGTAAGTTGTCTAAAATTTGTCACAAAGTGGTTGCACAAATATCATTTCTCTTAAAACAATTGAAACCAAACCATTACACCTTTTAATATTGATAAATGTATCCTTTCTTGTTATGTGAAAGGGATAGAAGCCGGAAAAATTTAGAAACAGAAAAATATAAGAGAAAAGGACAGTATATTTATAAAATAGATTAAGAAAATGTTGGAATTCCCTCAATATCTCTCTCAATCTTTTTGGTATAAATTAAATATCCCCTACAACAATTGGAAAGACTTTTTTTTTACGGCATTGGAAAGACTAATCCCTATAACAATGACAACAAATAGACGACAAAGTTCTCTTAATAATACCACGATTGTTAATTTAGACTCAAGATCTCTAGGTAGACTGAAAGAATCATTTATCATCATTCAAATAAGTATTACTCCTCATTCAAATAGTCTCGAGTCTTTCTTACATATTTATTTATTATTACATTTTACTTTTTTTTATCACCACCTCTCTCCATATTGAGAGATAGGTAGAGAGGATTGAAAGAGATTGAAGGAGCTCTTTTTTAACGTGGAAGAGAATTTATTTAAAAGATTTACATCTTCCATCATACTATGTTTTTTCATCTGTATATACTAGAGTAGAATCTTAGAACAAATAATTATAGATCTCAAGCATCTTATGTCACATCATGTCAACCTCTATTATGAAGTTTGATTTAAGTTTAGGTCTAACTTCAAAGTATCTCAATCATCAATGGAAAGTAAGATGGTTTATACGATGCGAAACAAATATATATTTGTCGAAAATATATTTAAGTTTAGGTCTAGCTTGAAAACGTGATAATTCACCATTATCATAGTATAAAGCTGGCTACCTTAAATCTCAGCTCCAAAAAGTGCAAAAAAAATTACCGAACTTGGAAAAGCCGGCTTGTGAATTCAACCTTTCCACGCCTTCACTATAGAGAATATTAATACATCAATACATTCCCTACTACAGCTTTAAATTTGCTCAAAACATAATCACTTTTAAACAGTCTTTCTCCAAGAGAAAAAAATATAACAACTCGGATAAACGCCAAAGGAAAAGGGCATAAAGTTGCATCTATTACTAAATATTTCCTTCGTTGAATATTAGTCGTAATACCGAGACCAGTGTAAATGTGCAAGTAAAAGCTTGAAGTTTCATAAAAGCACAACTCTCTTCCAAAAAAAACTGTTGCATGTGCACCTTCCTGATTCTTCTCATGAAACTCCCAGAATCCTATTACCAAAAAAGATGTGTTTTCATCTCTTGGCAACTCTGCTTCGTCTAATTGTTCTGGATGGAGTTGCATAATGAGCTATATCCATCGCTTTTTCTTGACCTTCTGCTTCCTCATCACTAGTTTCATCGGATCTCCATCTTGGTCCACCATTGATGTTTACTTCAGTATTTAATTTCTTCTTTGTATGGCTAAAGACATGAAGTACAAAGAAGAATTCAGTCTACACAATATTAAACCAATTTTGTACATAACAGCTAAAATCAACAGAAGAAAAGAAACGGTTATAAAAATAAAGGGGTAACTAGATTCTTACCTCAGAGAAACATCCATTGGATCATTAGTAGACCCTAAATTCCAACTATTATCATCTTTATGTGATTGTAGATTCCTACTATACATATTTGGTATGTTGTTTCCAAATTCTTTAGGAGAGCTGAGTGTGGATCTAGCAGCAGGGTTAGATGTAGCTTTCCAGGAGAACATGGGACTGCTAGTTTGATCATGAACAAAAAGCAGGTTCCGTTCAACTCCAGGCAATACTTTTTCTGGCACATTTTCCTGGGAATTGCTTGGTGATCTGCTAAATCCCTTCGGACGTGAACCATTTGTGAGACGGATCCTATGATTCCTTGGAGTTGGAGTGTTGTCATATCTAAGAATTTTGGCAATTTTACCTTGATGGCTTGAAACCCTCTCATTATTGGTAAACAACCCCTCATGAGGATGTGATGGGGAAATGAAACTACCAAGCTCAGAGCCAGTAGTGGGGAAAGGTGTTCCGATTTTAGCCGAAGTCGCTAAAGTTGACGAGCCTAACAATGCGGTTGTATGATCTTTATGCAGCATGAGGGAATGATTAGCAGATGAAGGAATCAATAAACTGGTTGACGTTGAATCTTGAGCCTGATGAACATCAGATTTATCAGGAATTTCAGCTACCCCATGAGAAGTAGCAGCACTCTCATTCAAGTTTCCGCTTCTCAGTTGTTCCTGCTCAACTTCTGGCAACAACTCCAAGCTTCTTTTCTGTTTCATTCAAATGTAAAATCATTTTGCAAGCTTAATGAAACAATGACAGTTTTATGAACATGTCAATTATTTATAGAACGAGCACAATATATGCCGTGACTGCAAACCGGAAAATAAATAACTAATGCCTGTTGTGGTTCGAGGATAAGTCTGGCAGAAAATATTTGCTTCCAAAAACTATATTTTAAATTACTTACAACCAAATTGGATCTCCATTGAATAGCTGTTTCTAATCTTGGTAAAAATTCTTGACTGATAGAACCTTTTGAAATGAAGTCTTGCTCCACCTTTTCGAGTTTAATATGAACTTGATATGCTTCAGAGTATCTGTAGCGCTGAAACCAGATAAGTCATAAATGTATAAGCCACAAATTTGGTTGTGTCAAAATTAAATATTACTGTTAGAAAGTTATGCTAACAAAGTTCGAGCTTATTTATGGCAAGAATTATAACCTAATGAAAGTTAGGTATATAAAGCCCACATCAATACCAAGGCTAACAGCATATGATCCATTGATCAGGCTTTAAAAGCCACATATGAGATCTATGCAGGAACGAAGTGAAGAACAGGCTCTCTCAATCATATTCACAACTGATATGGAGGAACTGGCCATAAATAAAATATTATAGAAGAGGGTCACATCAAGAAAATCCAGGAAGCGAGATGCATTTTAAGCCTATACAAGATATGGGTTCAGTGAAGAAACTCCAGACAATTCCAGGAGGTAAAGACAATTACTCATCCAATAGTGGATCTGGCAGGATAAACCAGAGGGAACTATACTTGCTCTGGGGTGGGATATAGGTAATGGGCAAGCAAGGACTTGATGATAGTAGATGCTGAAGAAATATGAATAAGAAATTGTTACTAAGGATATCAAAACCCAAATAGGTGTATAATAGTGACATGCATGATATGGACCAATTAAACATGGGGAAGGGAGCAAAGTTACATTTACAAAATGCAAAAACCACAACTGCAATGACCACCACAAGCAAAGCAACAAGATCGATGGACTAACAAGATCAATAAATTAGTAGCATCGATGTTGTTAGTGGAACCAGCTATTGAAGTTGATTACCTGAATATAAAACACAACGAGCAGATTTCCAGTTGTCCTTAGAGGGTCTTCAATAGCATAATCCAAAAGACACTTGTGTATATATTTTTCTTCATCAGAATTCCACGGCAGTTCTAGCATTCGATCCACCAAGTTTCTTCGAATACAGAGGCAACAAATCTCTGTTACCAGGACCTCCACCCACTCAACTCCGGTACTATTTTGGCCTTTTTTATTCTCTTTTGTATCGCCAGACAATCCTTTATTGAAAGTCTTTTCTTTTGCTTTGGTGCAGAGAACTCTCTGATGCATAAATGCCTCAGTCAGAAGCCCACACTCAATCCTTACCCGCACTGCAGTGACAGCATCCCTAAGTGAATTCATTTGTAGCCCACCATCACGTCCAGACCATCTCAAAACCATGAGAGCTGTATCAGGACTACCCCTTTCTAACAGTACTTCAGCTATTTTAGGATGGGAAGTTGGGCCAGATATTTCAGGAAGAAGGCGACATGCTTCCTAGCAGAATAATAAATCACATTACTACTCTAAAAGGAAATAAACATGTCCACAGTACATTAATGTTACGATATGCGACAAATTGTTACACAAACACAACTATTTCGAGATCAGATTTTTAACTTCTTTTTAACTTTGGGAAGGGGGGATTATATTTTCTAGTTGCTATTATTTATTGCCATTGGTACACTTGACAAACAATCAGGATCTTTTACACTGAGAAAAAACAATAGCACCTGCCCTTTCATCAAAAGGAAGAAAAATAATAGTAAACAAACATGTAGTGTACAACTCAAGCAGTCAAGCTCCATTACATTCTCACCATCTCGTGCTTTATATAAGGATCAAATATAAAATTCCAATATATAATAGATATACATACTGCTAGAGTCCCTAGATTCTTTTCCCTAGATGAATATATTCCTTATCATCAGTGATAGTTAAAAAAAATCAGTAAAGCAACCTTGATATAAATAGATTTATCATTTTTTTTTCACTAAGGTAAACAAGCATTGAAACTCATCAAGCATAATATTATGCCGAACTTACCTGTAACGTTTCATCTGTGTGATCATCAAGAAGGTAAAAAGTCAAAGACTCAAGTAATGAGTGCCTGCTAATACTAAATGTAGCTGCAAAGTCCTCTAGTATGTCTCTCCATTCTTCATCAGGAATAGTCCAGTGGCGATCGTACAGATAATACAGAAACTACGGAAGTTAAGGAAAGAAAGAAGTATAGCCCAAAATAATAATCATTACCGACAGGAACATCAAGAGTTCCAAACCCACAATAAAATGTAAGGGTAGTAAAAGGATACAATTGCTTGTTTTGCAATCACCACATCAGAACTTCCATGCAAAAAGAGGAAGTCAGCAGCTACTCGAAGATTTTTGAAGGGATAGTAGCTCAGCACCTGATCAGTATTAGACCTGAAAATTGATGCATCCTCTTTCTGCAAGGCTGCAACTTCTAATCCATCTCCAATTTCAGGCATCATCACCTCATCCAAATCAAGATTATTCAATGCATCTTCAATAAATAGAGATCCATCATGCCCCTTTGATTCCATGGGTTCATTTATTGCATCAGGCCAAGCACGTCTAATTGCTTCTGACTTCCGTTTGCGGACAACTGAAGCCCATGATGAGCTATTGGAAAAGCGAGATCTCACATTCTCCAAAAATTTATGTCTAGCACACCAAATAATAATCTCCATATGCTGGGTACAACAATTAAATAAATTAATCACCAGAATGAGGATTGCAACGAGCTACTTTATACTTATAAGAACTTCATATCTCTGAGACAGAAAGACATAGAAGGTAACCAGAATAGGGTATACTAACAATATCAATGAAAGGTAAGGATAAATATCATCCACTTCCACTAAATGCCTTTAACATATAACATCACTATGATTTTCTAAAAAAAGGTCATGACATCCACACTTTTCAAGATTAAAAACATAGTATCATGTAGATATCAATGCAAATTCAAGAATTATAGAAAATATAGGATTCTACATTGAGCACAAAATCTTGCAAAAGTAAACCTGCTTCGTCTTTAATATGCTCTCTTGAAGATGGTGGAGATCATGAAGTTGTGCTGAAAGAGTGCCCTTAAAAGATGACTCCAAAATGTCTAGCACATTTGATATGCCCTTCAAGTATAATGAAAATTTTAGAAGTAAACTTAATCTATCATTCATTCCTGAGATGTCAAGTTTATCTAGTAAAATCGGTTAGGGAGACAAATATTAATGAGTTCGAAAAATAGGTCATACTGCTAATTAGCTTTAGATACCAACAACTAAAAAAGGTCAAAGGATACAAATTCCCTGTAGTTCAGTCATGATGTCTTTAAATGTCCTCTTGCACCAATCCTTCACTACCACTTCATCCAACAAAAATGCTATGATAGGATCGCTGGAAACAGCGGTTTCATCCATACATACATCTGTAATATCTGTAAAGTTTCTGGTCAAGAAAATGCAAACTAGAGATAATAGGCGACACTACAAGACAACAGAACCAATACAAACCATGGGGAATGGAGAATAAAAACAAACCGGGTTACTCTCAGTCTCAGACAATAACACTAATACGAACACAAAATTTTCTAACATAACTTCCCTTACCAGTGAATGGGTATTATATTTAAAAAAGTTATGCCAAAAAATGAGTGACACAGAAAGGATACAGTGGCAAATTAAGGAAACCAGGTTATTCTCAAGTGCGACATCAAATAAAGAATAAAGGCGTTGGACGTCAGCAGTTAATTGTTTCTCCCCATCTTCTATTTCTTGAAATCTCTCATCACACCTTTTGGAAATAAGGCCAGCTTCCATACACTCATAATAAAGTCGGTGACGCAGTTTAGTACCACTCTTTGGAATTGGGCTTCTACAAATTGGACAGATGTCACACCGTTGACTACATTCTTCACATAATGAGGCATGCCCACATGAATTCAACACATGGTGGACATAGCGACCACAGCTTCTCAAATCTCTAGTGGCACGGCAGCGCTCAACTTTAGCTTCTTTGCACAATTCAATGAGATCAATGGAAGCCAAGTGCTCCAATGTTTCCTGAAACAAAACGTCAAAGGTCATTTTTTCACTTTTCTTAAACAGTAATTATTTATTTGAAAAATATGAAATGCTAACCTCTATTTACAGCAAAATAAAGTTTTTTTTCTTGAGCTAAATAGGCATAATAAGAATTTTAACTGATATTCCATTTACAATCAAATGAAGGATTTGACATGGGTAACAACAATGCACTGTCCATAAAATAAATATTAGTATGAACTATGTTGTCAATAGCACACTATAGCATAGCAACATAGCGGACTGGAGCAGCCAGTGACCGCTACTGGAAGTATGCAGCAGAGCGGTCTGCTGTATCAGCAGTAGCACCCGCAACAGCAGCCAAAATTGCAAATCTTAACGAATGTATTGGCCCCTAAATGCTTCAGAAAATAAAAACTTGTTTTACTAGCCATTTTTTATATTTTGAAAACTAACATTATGTGACTTTAAGCATTAGAAGATTAAAATTGTTTGTTTTCTTCAGTTTTTTTTGGTATATACTTATATAACTTGCTTAAGACCTGTGGCATTTAATTGTTATTTCATTTATTGATTTTAAGTATTATTTTGATGGTTTGCATCTATATACCTAGCATTAGTTTATTAAACATGGATGGATAAATTCAGAATAGCAGTCATCCATCCCACTATAGCTTTTTTGAGGTCAGTTGCTACGCACTGCTATCCTTACTTGATAACTATGATTATCAATAGGTTTCACAAATGACATGTGCTCACTTTCACTGGTCAATTTATAGCTCGTTACCCCGACCAAAAAAAATTCCCATGCCAGAAAACCGTGAGATAACCCAGACATGTTAATTACTAAGAAGCATGAGATTTGTAAAATTAGGAATATGTTAATTAATAAAGAACAAGAATTCAATTTCTAAGTAGGTTTACAGTACATGTTAGTACAAGAAGTCAAGAACTCCTCACAGTCCTCTAAAACAAACATCACTCCACGGATCTTCATTTGCAATACAAACTACATGGTTCAAAAACCCCAACAGGGTGTAGCTCATTTGAGCAGTGTTAGAATCAGAATTGAAGGCATTCAGGTAGAGCTGTTTACATATTAAAAAAGACATATTTTCTATACATTGCAGCCCCCCTCCCCCCAAAAAAAGGGAACAAAAAACAAAAGTACTTGTATACTTTAACAACAATCAAGTCTAATCCCGCTAAGTGAATTCGGCTATATGGATGAAACAACGTCATAATGTTTTATTATACACTATTCCTATCAAACTCATTAATCTTTGTATCTTTCTTACCATTTTCTCTTATAGTTTTTCTAGGCCTTCCTCTGTCTCTAGTGAGTTGATTACCCTCCAACTGACCTACTCTCCTTAGTCCATACTACAAAATCCACATGTCTCCTCTCTACATGTCCAAACCACCTAAGACTAGTTTCCACCGTCTTTTCTACTTTACGTGTTACCCCAACTCTCTCTCTCTCTCTCTCTCTCTCTCTCTCTCTCTCTCTCTCTCTCTCTCTCTCTCTCTCTCAAATGTTCTCATTTTTAATCCTATCTCGCCTAGTCTTACCACACATCCAACACAGCATATTCATCACTCTGTCTCATACAACATTGTCGGTCTTATAGCTGAGAGTTAAAACTCTACCATTAACTGTCGTAATTCCAAGTAAATAATAAAAAATTGTGAAGCTAATCAAACTTGAATGCTCAATACACATATCGGAGCTCTCGGCAACATAATCAGAAACTTATCATCATTCAAATAACTGAAATACTAAAATAACATTTTTAGGTTAAAACTAATTGTACCAAATTCCTAACCAAACAGTGCGTTATTGAACTGGAAGCTAGGGTTTACAAACTAGCTCAACGACAAAAAAAACGCAGCAATTGAAATTAAGACTGAACTATAATTACCTGAACTAATCGACTACTGTAGTTAGGTTGCAGCGTTGATGAACAAGATCTAGCAACAGCGGCGCTAGTGATGGTGGTGCCTCCGTTGAGTTTCCTATCCATTATTATTCAGCAAAACGGTGAACTCCGTGAAATTTTCAAGGACACAGAGATGCTCGGAGATTGGGGAATGGAGGTGGTTACAGTTCACTGGAGGAACGCCGTCGATGGTCGGAGAGAATAATGAGAAGCTTTCGGAGAGGGAAACCTTACACAGATTGGAGTTGAAGGGTTTTTGAAACACTTGTTTTTTTTTTCGTTTCAGCTGATTTGGGCTGAACGGTAATGGATCTTGGACCCAAATTTCTTATATTTCCAACTTCTATAACATACAAAAATTCGGCTATTACTTTTTACACTCTATTACCTTCTAACGCGCTCTATTTTTTATACAAAAATGTTCATGGGGTTTCGGATTATATAATTTGAACATAGTTTGATATGTTCGGATTATATAATCCAAATAATGCTTATGTATACATAAACAACGATCAGAATCTCTCGCATTTCAGCAATTGTGAATTTCGCTTTTAAAAACAACAAAAAACAAAGTTAAAAAAATGATAAATCATGTCAAATTAAAATAAAAATACAACCAAAAAATTCTAAAAATTAAATAAAACTAAGGCAATTTTTTTAATTTTTTTTTTGAGAATATGAAAAATGGGTTTAAACGATGGAATTTTGGATTTTGATGAGCGGAGTTTCATGCAAAGTCCCTTCTACATAAGTCTGGATCCTTGATTTCTTTTTCTGATTTTCTACAACAGTTTCGGAGCAATCTGATCAAGTAGCTCGAAAACTGAATTTTCGACCGAGAACAACTAACAATGACCTAAAACAGATTGATGGAAGTTATGAATATTGATATGGTCCTTAAACTGCTTATTCATGTTTACTAGCAAACTCATAATTTGTGTTGATGCAGTTCATATTATATAATCTTAACTGTTTTTCCCTTAAATAAGGGTGTTTAAGGGGTATTCGGATTCTATAAACCGAAAAAATCATGGAACGCTCCCTACTTTTTAGAGTGTTCGGATTATAAAATCCGAAAATTACATACATTTTCGTAAAAAAATAGAACACGCGAAAAATGAGTAGGGTAAAAAAAGTAATAGTCCAAAAAAAAATCCATAGGCGATCTTGGTCTTAATACAAGCTATACTTGCAAGAGCACATGGAGTTCTTAATCTCTCACTGCTTTGGGATATAAATGAAAAACTGGTGATGACTCTAAAACCGACGCTTGGTCCATGCATTGGATTCTCTCCCTCACCTCTCATAAGCCCCCGAACGACTCCACCACCACACATGGAGGATCTAAAGGCCCGTGACTTACCCAGTTCAGACCTATCCTTATGGGATTCGGATACGATGCATTCCATCTTCTCATTCACGGTTGCAGTGTCCATACTTAACATTCCTCTCTACATAGAGATTTTGAAGATACTCGGGATAGGGAAACGTATACTCAATTAAATATGCTTATAGTGTTTTTTATGACACTTGTAGCAAAGTCTGATAATGCCCAGCATAGCCACTAATTGGGTTCGTATTTGGAATATGAAGATTCACGCGCGAGTTCGATCTTTCATCTAGCGCATATCCCATCAATGCTGTCCCATCTTATGCAAAAGGGGATTACATGTAATGATGCATACGTTGTCTGTGAAGAATTCGTGGAATCACAAATACACACCTTTGTTTACTCCAAAGCCATAAAAACATTGTTCGTGAACTATTGCTAACCACTAATGTCTTTTCCACTCTTTTATTTGAGTTTTTTAACAGGTTGTCTTCATCCACACTTGCCTTGACATCTATGATATTGTGGAGCCTCTGGAAGTGTCACAACACCAAATATGGGAAGACAAAGATACTCCTCTTCCTGTTGATGTGAATCGAGCGAGCGACATCCTCAACAAATGAAGATGTATGCAACCGGAAAAACATTTGGTGCAAGGTACAACACTTGTTGCTATTTGGGAGACACCACTTCCGGTTGTTGTGAAGTGTAACGTTGATTGCGCCCTCTTTAACAACAATTTTATTACAGCCTACAGCTTATACTTTAGAGATTCAAGGGGGAACTTTCTTCTTAGCGTGTCAAATCATGGGGTACTTAGTGCATCCTCAACCGAGGTTGAAACAATCAGTCTCCATGAAACTATCAAGATTTTACAACCTGTTATCTCTGAGTTCGATTGTAAAATTATGGTAGATGTCGTGAACTCTAATAACACCCTTCTTAACGAACTTGGTGATGTTTTATTTTAATGTTGTAAACACCTTTGGGCATCACACAACAATTTCTCTATGTGTTTTGTAAGGAGGTAGACAAATATGATTGTTTATAGTATAGCTAGAATTTCATTATTCCATCATAACCCCATACTTTTTATGATGTACCTTCTTCTTTGCATCAAATACTTTTGAATGAAACGAACTAGTTTAGTCTTTACTTAAAAAAATATTTTCCAGTGTAGTTTATGTATAATGAGAGGGTTTACAAACTTTTAGAAAAATTTGAATGTTTCCTGCAGTAGTATAGCTGCAACTAGTTTTAAAACAAATGTTATCTAATTGAAATTAAGGAAAACAATGTTTTAAAACAAATGTTAATTCAAAAAATTACAATTTTTTTAAAGATTGTCATTGTTATTTTTATCAGTTTTTTCCACTTTTTTAAAGGAGTTTTTCTACACTTTCTTGTAATCGATTTTAGAAAAATAAATTAAATAAATGGGTCCAAATGAATGACAGAATGAGTATTATCTGGGAAGCAATTTTTTGAATCATCATGATTTAATTAGAATTGGAGATCTCAAATGACATGTGACCCGAAACTTCGGTTTGGGAGCTATCCATAAAAAGTATGAAACCCTCTTACTCTCCAACAAAAGCTATTCTAAAGCAAATTAAGAAATTAAGCCACAATCTATGGTCTATTTAAATACGTTAATGCAAGTAGACCACGTTTTGCACCAACAAAAGCTTCTCTAATTGCTCATTAGATATGGACAGTAGGGGACACACCTGCAAATATGGTACATGCTTATACATTTTTTAAAGCAAGATGATGGCCCTCTCATGCTCACAACAAGGCACCAGTCTCTATTATAATTAATTTCGTGTGGGGCTACCATATAGTATTTGGGGTCCATGAATCATGGTTGGTTGAATTTGAATAAGAGTTCAATGAAGAAAAGAAAGAAATCTTAGATGGGAAACGAAATTCGAACAGAATATAATAATTTAGGAGTAGTTTATAATAATCATTGTTTCATGCTTCATATAATTACATAGAAACCTTTCATCATTTGATGAATCAACAAACAAAATGATTGGATTAATGTGAGCCTACGTTGATGCTATAATTAAAGGAATAAGATACCTCAACAACATGAAATTTATAAAATATAATCATTGCACCCATGTGATATTTTGTGCATAACCTTTACCATCCGATAGGACCAAAATGGCAAAACATGCTTTAGCAAAATACAATATCCCAAATTCACCTATATCCACCTATATAGGATTAAGAGTAACAACGTAAGTAAGTTTAAACATCCCATGCATCTTCCTCTAAATTTTAAGCATTTATGTATGTGAATCTTCTATTTCAACCTTTACTCTTTTATTCAAAATGAGATTTATAATTCATATTCGACACATAAAAAATAATGTCTTTGGCAACATTCAATGTCAATATAAAATAAGAGATGATATATATATGCCTACAAAAAAAATAACTAAAGGGTCTTTCTACTTCTATGCATCATGTTTTCATTTTCACTTCAACCAATAAACACAAGACAATACTTTTCACCCAATCTTCTTTTACAATTTTTGAAAACAAGTCTAGCATTTTAAGAAATTTAGAAAATGCCAAAATATTATTTTCATTATTTTTTAACATATTTACCTAGTTTGTTTTTCATCTTCTCCACATCATATTGACTACATGAGTGTTGTACCTCCTCGCAGGCAATTTAAATTGAAATTATAAATTTTAGAAAATAAAAATTGAAAAATGTTTCATATAGTAAACGAGACCTAATATTTTTTGGTTTAAAACTAAAAACAATCAACCCGTCATTTCTGTCGTAAAAGCCAAGATTGTAAACTTTTATTGCTATGTTCGGACTTTCGCGGGAACCTTAAAAAATTGGATAAATCAACACACTGAGTTGGATAAATCAAATAAGTGAGTTTGGTATATTTGTCTTTTTAATTACATACATGTTATTCAACGTCTCTCCTTTATTTTCATTCAATGTTGAACTTCTATCCCACACTTGACACATCAATATTCTCTTTCTCAAGTGTGAGGTGAGACTCTTCACATCCTTGATTCAACCCCAAAAACTACTCCTACTCACTTGGATCCCACCAAATCGAATTAGACTCTGATACTACTGTTAGAACTTATGTGGGAGCTTTAAACACAGGGGTGAATCAACACATTTGGCTTAAGCAAGCATACACACAGGTTTGAATATCACATATATCTACACTCAATACCTTAAGGTATTAGGTATATGAGTTTCTCACTTATATATTATTCAACATCGTTAATATTTGGACAATTTTCAAGTATCAGCATAGTAAACCATGTATTAAAGCGGTTCACATTATATAATTCATCTCGTTTTGTTTACGAGTAATTGGGTCACGAAAGAAATTATGGAATCAACACAATAAACAAGTGGATCGGTCACTACATAACCCAAAATAAAGTGTTAGATATTTGTACCATCTCATTTGTCTATTTACTATTCACTTTTCATCTAATAAGAATATTTTTTCTCTTTAAAAAAAATCTAATATGAATTTTCTACTCTCACTTGATATAGCAATGTATACCTTTTGCTCCTTGTTGCTTAGATTAATCTTACATCAAGCACGGGCATTCTGCATTCATGTCCGCTGGAGCACTTGGGTTTCTAACCCCTCAACTAAAACAAGAGCCACAAAATCCACCGCACGTGCAAAGCAACAAAAACCGAATCATCGAATAATGATTTATATGAATAATTATATACCTTTTTCCCACCCTTTTTGTACCTTATGCAAAAATATTAATAATTGAAGAAATAAACTATTCACTGTTTTTTTATTTTAGTATAACGGCAACATTTATCAGTGTAATGATTTATCAGAGTATATTGAATACTCAGTTACTCGTTAATTAGTTTTAACACATTTGTTATTTTATCATTTGACAAAAACACACTTGTTATTAAAAAATTATATGTGGATATTTTTAATCAAGTAATCTAATAATTAGAAATTTATCTTTTTATGATAAATAAATGAAATGTTTGAAGTTTGAACTCCAACCTCTACGTATATTATACAACGTTTCTATCAACTAAAATAAGTTCACGTATACTTAATTTTATATTTCATTAAGTGTATTTTATACTTTCTCTATCTCAATCCCTTATGTTTTCGAGGGTACCGTTTTAAAAATTTAAAAGTAGTCATAACACTTTTTTTTTCTTTTCAAAGGAGTAGTCATAACTTATTTGAAAAATTATGTATTACATCAATTATTTTAAATTTCATCCTTAGCACGATCCTTTACTAAATCCATAAAGCTAAAGTATACATGGTCAGAGTGTTAACTTTTCTCTTAATGATAACCCAACCAACTAAGGATTCGTTTAACGGTTTATCACATGATTACCAGCTCAGCTAGTCACATGGCCAGATCTTTAAAATGTTAACCTTTGTATTAAGAAATAAAAATTGTGACAAGTTGGGATTGTAACTATTCCTTGCACATGCACGTGTGGAGAATCACACAATTCGAGTATGCATTGTCTGTTAAAGAAAGTGGGAGGAAGCTAAGAAAATCATTACCAATATGAGAAAAGCAATTATATAATGATGATCATGATTAAGTGAAAGTGAGGTTTGACCATTGACTAGATCAAGCCCAAAACACAAAGTAACTTTGACCCTAAGTGCACGTGGGATAGACATTCTACACGTGTGCTTCGCTGTCTTTCTGTACAACTTGGAAATGAAAAAATGATGTGCCAAGTAGGATCCATGTGGGAAAGAGAACATTTCTGCAAACCATGCATGCAAACAATACTATAATACCAAAGGTTTTTGTTCTTAGACCAATCGCTAATAAAGCATTATAAGCACATAAAATAAAGGAGTGATGTCTCTTGGTCTCACTTTAAGAAATTAATAATAATCAGGGATTCACTTTTAGGCATGTTTGAATTGATTTATTTTGAACTTATTTATTGGCATAAGCACTTCTAAATATATGTTTGAAAGAGCTTACAGAAGCAACTTAGGAGTATAAGATATCTATAAATTGTGTTAACTTTAGTTCCAAAAGCTCTCAAATATATAATCTATGAAAACAATTTATAATTTAAATAAAACATAAATAGTTTGACTCATTTATCTTTTGTTGTCTATAGAAATAGCTTATATATAACCATTGTATAATAAGCACATATGCTACACACATTTAGTTGAGTTGTTTATCAAGCAAAACTTTTATGTATTCAATTTGGTGGCATGTTTAGGGTGTACAATAGTTCGAGTAGTAGTGTAAGAACTAAGCCAATGACCGGAAGACTTCAAATATTCAATCCAAACCAATTAAATTTGTTGAGTTTTTTTCTATGTTTGGGTCAAATATATGCTAGGGAGCTATAACTAGTGTGTGTGAGTTTTGTCTATGCCCATAGTTCCACCCCATAATCAAGCTAATGATTTTAGGGGAACAAAGAGATCTTTTTTGACAAGAGGGGAACAGAGAAATGAGAGTAGGGTAGTGGTTGATGTAATAATCCATTAATTATCAACTTTGACAACGAATATAACGTTAATAATTACTCATACTTTGTGAAAACCTTAATTGGTGAAAGATGCTGACTAGATTGCGATATTTTTATGAGATGAATAGTCACAAATCATTGGCCCTTCAAGATCAACATTTATGACAACGTAAGTTGACACTACCTAGCTATCGTGATTTGGTTGGCCTAATGTCAACATACATCTTTCTTTGACAAATTATGCTATTACTCCTATTATTAATATTTGAATAGTTTCCATTTTGTCTCTCCTATCCCTCCTTTTCTTTTTCTCCCCCTCACATTATGATAGGACGAATACTAGTTAGTACTGGTAGTAGAAGATACATACATATAGTAGTAGTATTCCTAAATGAACTTGTAATAAATGTGGAGACAAGAAATGGAAGTACAAGCGAGCAAAAGGGCTTAAATCTTAATTTTTGAGCATTTTAAAAAAGAGTGTGCGTCGTGGGCAAGAGGGCTAAATTGTACATTTTTCTATTTTGAGTATAAAATTTGATCAGGTTAATTTTTTAATCGTATCCTAACTCATATTTATATTTATAATTGAAGAAATTTGTTGTTTGCAAGTCAAATTAAGGTAGACATAAATATGGAGTATGCAACTAAATAAAAAGAAATGTTAATGAGTGTTCTAAAGACACTTTGTAAGGATTTTAAATAATGCTTAGTCTTGGATGCTTAAATATTACTCCCTTCGGCCATTTTTATAAGAAACAAATGAGCCAACAAAAGCTGATGCATTTGATCTACATTATTGACTAAATATATTAATTTTAGTTGATCAATTTGTCTCTTATAAAAAGGCCCGGAGGAAATACTACATAAATTAGTTCATAATCCCAATGCTCTACTTGTCAAATTATAGCTTAAATACGTAGGGCTCACCTCTAATTAAAGAGACAAACTTGTAGAACAATGCTAGAGTACTCAATAATTTATGGGTGATGGCTGTGAGGGAGGGAAGTACATACATACACATACATGGGAATAGATTCCCTGCTGTAACAGCATGATGTTGTAAAGAATGACAATCATCTGATCATAATTTGATGGTTAAAATTGTTTTAACTAAAAATACACAGTTTTAATCTCAACCGTTCGATCTAAGATGAACAGCTGAAATTGACAACTGCGTAAAACTGCGTGCTGTTATTGAAGCAGCAAAACCTGGTCCACGTATATGGTAGCTAGCTAATGACAAATAAAATTGAAATGAGAAACAAAGACATGACTAAGGGAGGTGTGAAGTCTAATCAAAATGGGTGTGTGCATGCGCGTGAGTAAGTGTGCGTTGTGGTCCTACACGTGAAAGAAATGGTAGCACCAAATTGTTCACAACCAATCATTGAACTCTCTACATAATTATGAACCATCCTTTGCAGGGGCAGTTTGGTCATATATCTGTATTCAACAAAGCCAATGAATGAACATCAGGGTCCAGAGTTCACGTGTGAGTCACATGATGTACGGACCCTAGGAAGAAATATAATTTGGGTCCATATTTTGGTTGTCGTTTAACCATGTTCCAATTATTGGGTGCCTCATGACACGACGTCCCATTTATCAAAATGGGTGTGTGCTGCCCAAATTAATGAGATGGATTTTGCACCATACGAAAATTTAGTGTTATAGGACCTTGTTTGAGGAACCAAAATTAATAGCTTTACATTGTATATAACAATTTTTTAAATTTTTAACAATTTGACCTGACAATATTTTACCACTTTTCAACACAAGTTTGTAAAAAAAATATCCAAAAATAACCGAATCATTTCATTTTTCAATGCAATATTAATTGTTTTTTTCCCTTTATAACTCTAATTAATACATTATTTTCATCACTCTCAATTCAATACTATCTCCGGTCTCAAATATAAGAAAAGATTCATTTTTTAGGTTCATTGAATAATTAATGTATTTGTTTTACAATATAGACCATATACATTAACTACTCAATGAACTTAAAAAAAGAATCTTTTCTTATATTTGAGACCAGAGGGAGTATATTCCACTTTACATTTATGACAGTGGAGAATGCACCAATAGTTAAGAAGAGCACTTAAAACCAATTTTCTCTCTCCTTCATTTATACATTTGTCTTACGCTTAAATGCTCTTTTGATCCCTTAAGTATTTAATTGATATCGCTTTGGTCCCTTAACTAAAAAAAAGATTGTTTGAGTACTTTAAGTTTTTTTTTTTAGACTCATTTTGATCCCTTCTGTTAGGTTTCCGTTAGGTTTAATAAAAAACGTTAAGTGTGGACATGTGTCACCTTGTCATTGGCTATGAGTTTTTTTTTTGCAAAAAAATATATTATTTTTTTTAAAAAAATATTTTTTAATATATATTTTATTTTTTGTAAAAAAAATTCTCAGAACCAATGACAAGGTGACACGTGTCACTTTATCATTGAGTTTGGGATTTTTTTTTAAAATAGCCAATGACAAGGTGACACGTGTCCAGGAGTTAACTTTTTTTTAAACCTTAACGGAAACCTAACATAAGGGACCAGAACGAGACTAAAAAAAACTTAAAGTACTCAAACAATCTTTTTTTTAGTTAAGGGACCAAAACGATACCAACTAAATACTTAAAAGACCAAAATAGCATTTCAGCCTTTGTCTTAATATGTGTGAAATGAGCAGATGACTCAGTTAATCTGGGACGGAGGGAGTGTAAATTTATTTTCAGTGTTAGATTCATACGTTTTACTATTAGAATTTTTTTAGAGTTTTAGCTTTTGATTGTCGTTTTACTATAAAATTTTATTTTCATCTTATTTATGGTAAATTATTTTTTGTCAAGAAATCTGTTAGGTATAAATTTACTTTTTAAAGATGAATAAGTGATGTGGCTGCAGTTTAAATATTGATCTCTATATATACTATAGAGTTCATCTTTACTCCATTTAGGTGTGCTCCATTTATCCCATTCTAAAGCATAGATGCATGACACGTGGCTAAAACAATTCTAACGGCTAAGATCAAAAGGTTAACACAAAGACTAATTCATATTATTCCTCTAGTCATCTTCATGAATGCCTCACCCTCCTACTCTTACTGGCACCGACATTATGCCTCGCCCTCCTACTCTCACCCGCGCTGGTGCCGACGCCGGAGCCTGTCCATACAGTGGTGCTCTTCCTCTTCTGCTCTATACACCACTAAATACAACCCTACCTTACCGTCGTTTACATCTTTCAATGGCGGTGAGACGGTGACTGTCCAATCTTCTTCTCCTCATCGTTTCCGCTTATGCTTATTTGAAACCTGGAAAACATTAAGAACTGTTTGTCACTGATTTTCAAATCAAACTTTCATTTGGATTTTGAAACGGGGAGATCTGGATGATGATAACAACAACAACAAGGGGTAATGCACCGATGAGAGGTAGTAGCGCTGACCAATGGAAGAGGCAGAGATGGAGGAATGAGAGCCACCACTACTATGTGTGAAGATCAGCGGCGTCAAGTGGAAGAGCGAGAAGCAGATGGAAAACGTACATCTGAGGAAAAAGTATGAGAATATTTATGGTCGATTCTATGCTATACAAATGAGATCGATTTTACACCATGTACAAATTTATCTCCACCATCAAATCAATTAAGTTTTACTAATTTTTTTTGAAAGATTTTAAGTTTTACTATTAGATTAAACGAGATTTTTTGAAGGGTTTATATCAATGTGATGTGACATAGTGATTTAGTAATAGAAAATAAATTTTGCATAAAACAAGATCATTTTACTTGCATACATACCACAAAACTCTCATTTCATGTGTATAAATTTTAGACAAATGTTATACAGACATAAGTGTTTTTCTTTGAAAAAGGGTATTTTTATGTTCAACACCATATCAATAGGTATAATTGGTGTATTTTTTACAGGAAAATGCTAACCAGTGTTAATTTTTTGGTTTCAAAAATATTATTCAGATTATATTTCTATTAATTTTATTGTGTTCATGTGGTATAAAGCTATTAAAAATAAAAAAGAAAGATAGATCAAACCAATTTTTTATATTAAATGTGACAAAAGTATAAGAAAAAGAATATAAACGCAAGTGGTTTCCTCATTGACAAAAAGGTGTTTCAGTACTCCTTTTGGAGTTTATTTTTCCAAAGACTTTTAGGCAAAAGTAAAGTCCTTCTTTTCCTTTACAAGGAAAGCGATCCTATTGGTATTTGTTTAGTGTTGCCACAAACAATAAACGGTTATTTGTGCAAAAAAAATATTTTTTTTTGTTTTTCAGAAATTGGTATTCGGTTTAGAGAAGGACAAATTCAATTGGTCTAGGCAGGGGTGGCCCTGAGCACGTGTTGAGGGGGCGGCAGTCCAGGGCACCAAAAAATATAATTTTAATATATGTATAAACAATCTAAAAAAATTGTAAAATGTTAGTTGCTTACAAAATTAGAGGGGCACTAAAAAGTCAAAACTAATAAATGACGTGACTAAATGAAATATAAAAAAAATCAATCAACTACATGTACTAAAAAACATTAATTACATCCATAATTTTAGCAACTAAACCGATAAGTCATGATTGAAAAGCAAGTGAATAATCGAATTGAGGCACTAAAATTAGTATAATGATATTGAGTGTTATGGATAATAAAGTGTTAGATTTTTTTCTTTTGCATATTAAAGGTCACATTATTTTACCTAGTTTACGAGTCTCTTATCTTTCTAATTCTTCTTCTCTATGACTAATCCCTCCATCTCAATTTGTAAAAAAAAATAAAAATAATCTCTCCATCTCAATTATGCAACTATTAGCGGTTAGTACAAGAACAGTCAATTTCCAAAAACATAAGTGCCGTATATCATTGATCATAACTTCGTAAGATAGGAGTATGTGCCAATTGCAATTGCCAAACAATTTATTTATTGTTTAATAGTCATACAAATTTTCACTTTTGAGGATCTTTTTTGTGTGGAATTTTTAGAGGGGCACCACTCTCTTGATTTGCCCAAGACATCCAAATTTAAAGGGTCGGCCCTGGGTCTAGAACATCATATTTATTGACATTTGAGGAATTTGAACATCAGAAGTACAAATTGGTACACTTTTAGATTCAAAGTCCGCCACAAAATCAAGTATCAACCCCATAAAAGGGTGAGTTGGACAACTTATTTGAGTTAAATGATGAAGAACTCAAAATCTTGGTTTAAACTTCAACAAAAAAATATAACTAATCTAACAAATATTTAATATATATTATTTTGAACTTCACGTAGAAGGTCAACAATTTTAATGCTTAATTTTTATAACACGATAAAAGACGTGTCGAAGTTAGATTTTTTTTATCACGATATAGTCTAAAACTATCTAACATGCACGCATTCTTAAATATGTATGGGTTGTTTTCAACTTTTTTGATGGTTGAATCAAACCAGTTTCCAATAATTGAATTGGATTTGATTTCGGTCCATATTTTGAGTTTTGAAAAGTATAATATTTAACACCAACAATAAATAGGTCTAAGTGGTAAAAATTAAAGTTTGAATCCCTTAACTAAATGTTTAAAAGTTTAATTGATACAGTTAAACAACAGTAGAAATCTTATAGTAGTACATGTTAACAAACGTAAATATAACATTTATTTTTCATAAAAAATATAATAAAGGAAAAATATCTAACAAGAAAACATAGAGCAGAAAATGCTCTTGATCTTCATTCATCTTATACTTTTCCGCCACTCCTCTTTGCCCATGATTGTCTCTATCAAGATCACTCACCTCTAGACGTGGCAATGTTTCAAATGTCGTCTACATTGTCCCCTGCTATGACTTTACCACATGGATTCACACCAAACTCTAACCCCATTAGCAACCATTAAAAAATTATGACCCATCAATGCATCACACAAAGTCACAAGTCACTAGTAAAATCATCACCATTCATGGATCAAACAAAATGGGTAATGAATGTATGGATTGAGTTAGGACTAGCACTTAAAAAGCCAAGATTGATGCCGAAAATAATCACCCTAACTATCTCTTTTCAACACTCAACAATCATCTTCATTTAGTGAAAATTATGTGGTTCTCGCAATTTTATTCCGAGCTTATTTTTCCAATACAATAGAGCTCACATGAATTTTCAACGAATAAATGTTGGTGTATTAAATATGGGTAATATGTCACACATCAGAGGAAAAAGTGAATGTTAAAAATTTAACAAATGAGAGGATCATATTTTAAAGTGTTGTGTTTCTCTCACTGTATGATTGTTCAAGATTTGATGTGATAATCCTCCAAACTCCATCGTGATCTTTAATAAAATACCAAATGCTAAAAAAAGAATTCTAGAATGACTATTTAGAATCATGGTTGTGTGTCTGAAGGTATGTTTGTTTCAAGGTTTGTAATGTTATTCTTAGGAATGTGGGATTGAAAATGCAACAATTTCATGTATGTTCCAAGTTTTGAAAAATTGCTTCTAGAAATTTAAAAACCACTCATGTTTATTCGTATTTTCATTTCTTAGTTAAATAAATTTGTAAAACATTCTTAGGGAGAGGGAGAGAGGGCAAGCGATGACCCAAATCCTTAATGCTAAAATACACTAGCATATAAATTTTACATTTTTTTATTTGTTAAAATTAACATGAGTTCTAAACTATGTGAAACACATGTAAATTTGGTTGAACTCATTTAATCTTTAATAGTTCAAAAGAATGTGTTAAAAAATGTGCGTAAAAATATATATTGTTAGTATTTCTCATTCTTTTAATATGAGTAATTTTTGAGATTAGAGTTGATTCTCTAGTTATTTTCTTTTCCAGGGAATAATGTATAGATCTTAATTGTTGATCTCTTACATTATTAATAATTACAATCTATTATAGTAAATGATATATGTAGTCTATATTTATATCGAAATATATTAATTATTCAATTAATCAAAAAAGTTAATTGTTTCTCATAATAAAGATTATTAATTTTGATCATCTTTAATATGAAGATCAGAGTTAAGATCCCCACCTTAGTTTAAAAAAAAATTCAATTGAAAGGATCAATTTCCACTTATTAATGATTCATGAATTGTGGAGCGTGGATGATACGCGGTAGAAGAAAGGGAGTGGAGGATGATGAAAGGGAATAGCACTAAGACAGTAAAGAATGAATATTTGGGAGGGAGTTCAAATGATTGTGATAAGGAAGATGTCGGTGCGTGAAGGGACAGGATGACACACACGAAATTTGTCCGGAAAGAGGGGCCCACGTGGTTTGTTGTAGCACGTGTATTGCAAGAAGGTAAGCATGTTGGTCCACGTGAGTTGGGGTCAGTTTTATGCTCCACGCTACCTTCATTTCCCCACCCTTTCATCCCACGTGAATTCCACGCATACTTGTCCCCTCTCTCCAATCTTCATTGAATCAATTTCTTTTGGTTTTTGGTACACCCTATAACAATTAACGACTTGTTTGCCGGAATAGATATTTCCTGTGTACCTAGTTTATGTAAACGTTTTTAATTTAGTCATGTTATTAATTAAATATGTTATGTTTGACCAAAATAACAATTAATAGGTTACAAATCTCAAACTTAAGAGACCCAATTAATTTTACCAAATTTCTTTCGATTTATGAGTTTTGTTCAATTTCTTACGTAGTAAACTAGTAATTCAAAAAGTATGTTGACGATCATGATTAAATCCTCTGGTGCATTGTAACTGTTACAATGATCGATCGGACCTATCGTTTTGAATGTAAGTGTCCATTACGTAACATCGACAACAACTATTGACCAATTATTAGTAGGTGCAGTAAATCATGGAATTTATCACGAATGAATAGAGGAATACACAGTAGCACTACCAAAAAAAGAGGAATACACAGTAGAAGGGTAAGAGAAAAAAAAAAGGAAATATGTCCTTGGTTAAAAAATTATAAAATGAATTGAAAATTGTGAACTTACATTTTAAAAATCTCAAAAAATGTAATATTTATCTTTTATTTTTATTTTTAACTTATTAACCGAGATATACAGATTAACATAACCCAGAAAATAACGATGAGTGTTACATAAAATTAGGAATAATTGGAAGCAAACAAAGGACAGGAAGAATAATGAGAAGATCATCTGTTTGATTCCAATCATAGCAAGTTGCAATGTTGATTTAGACAACAGTTGATGACTGTAAATTGTAAAAGAGAAATGAATCAATGATATTTTTACAACTACTTTTGTGATAATCTTTTAACAACTCTTATACTCACATTATACTCTTATTCTCTCTCTTCCTTGTTCTCTCTGTATTGTTTTTGACCAATAAAAAAAAGGAAAAAAAAATTGTCACATAAATTCTAAAATAAATTGTTCAAATATCACTATTCATCGTAAAAATAAATGTCACGGTGTGATGATGGTGTCCCCACTATTGATATTTGACCTCAGCCGTTGATGTAGGAGCTGCTTCTCAATTAGGGGAAGTTTTCAGGTGCAAACTGGCCCACTCGATTAAATGCTCAATATTTCTTGCGATTTGCCATTAGACATCATGAAATGGACCAAACATGAGAATTTAATTCAGGTTGGTGGGTAGATTGACTCGTCAAATATTTAGTGATACATCTTTTACTTGTAAATTTTCATTCTAAATTATTGGAAGTTTCAATATGCTTTTGTTAATGGGAATCATAATTTCACCAATAAAAAGTGGGAAGCATGATTTTGAAAAGGGTCTCGCTAGCATTATACCGTTATGAGACAATGTTTTATGGCTGTACAATTACAGTCTTGATTCATTAATTTTACTGCATTTCAAAACAATTTTTATTTTACAATTTTGTATTAATTGGTTAAATTTATACTGTAAAATCATATAAATCCTATATATGGTGAGTAATAATTATGAAATGTACGTCATATTTTTGTATGGATTAAATATCACAGTAATCGAGTCATGTTGGTCATATAAAACGACAATAATTGATGTTGAATAATAGTCATACAAAGTGCGTCACACGTTAACGTTGGATAACGTCTAATCGAGATAAACACAATAAAAATATGACAATATTATATTGACGATGATTGATGATCAAAGATAACAACGTATTGTAATCACTAAAAAAACTATAAAATTAACATATTTAAATAGAAAATTAAGTTTAAAACTAAAATCAAATCAAGGTTAAAATTTGATTTGAATTATTATTATACATAATTCAATTTTTTTGAAACTTAAGAAAGAAGATAAACAAAAACATTTTTTTCTCCAACAAAAAAAAAAGAAGATAAAGAATGAATGACATAAGAAAAATGGTCAAAAAGCAAAGAGTAGCATTATTTGGGGTAGGGGGGCAAGACCCATGATTCAGATAATTCATAATTGGACTTGATGACTTGACATAAAGTTATGGTTGAACTCACCACTCCCCCACTACCCTACCCACCCCCCATTTTCTCTCCTTTCTATATATTCCCCACAACCCTGCCTCCCCACTTCATTGTAATCATCTCTCTCAATAGAAAAAGCTTGTTCTCTTTCACTCTTCCTATCCCCCAAATTTTCTCTCAAGTAACCTCCTTCTAAAAACAAAGCACTTTAGTTTTCTTTCTTGTATTACAAGAACAAGGATTAGAAAAATGAGTATTGAAAAGGAAGAATTTGGTTTGAGCCTAAGTTTGAGCTTCCCTCAAAATCCACCAAATCCTCAATACCTTAATCTTATGTCTTCTTCAACTCCTTCTACTTTCAACAATCCTCAAAAACCTTCTTGGAACGATGTTTTTACTTCTTCAGGTGCGTATCCTTCCATTCTCTAGATCTCGTCCAATTCCAACCTTGGAATAATTTAATTAACGATCTTATATTTACATGCAGATCATCGGGATTCGGAGACATGCAGAATCGAAGAACGACCTTTACTTCTCCGAGGAATCGATGTGAATCGGTTACCTTCTGGTGCTGATTGTGAAGAAGAAGCAGGAGTTTCATCACCAAACAGCACCGTTTCAAGTGTGAGTGGTAAAAGAAGCGAAAGAGAAGTTACAGGTGAAGATCTTGACATGGAAAGAGATTGTTCAAGAGGAATCAGTGATGAAGAAGATGCTGAAACTTCCAGGAAAAAACTTAGACTCACCAAAGACCAATCAATTATCCTTGAAGAGAGTTTCAAAGAACACAACACTCTTAACCCCGTAAGTATTAGTTAAATTTTTTTAAGCTATGATGTTTTGTTTTCGTTTTTTTAGGTGATTAACTTTTTTTGATTTGTTTGTAGAAACAAAAATTGGCACTTGCAAAACAATTAGGGCTTCGTGCTAGACAAGTTGAAGTTTGGTTTCAAAATCGTAGAGCAAGGTTAGTTCATTTGACTAGTCTTTATTTAGTTTTGACAATATTTTAAAACTCGAACCAGATGTTTGGTGCATGTTTGGTATCACGTTGGATTTGTATGAGATCCATTAGCTTAATTCAATTTTTAAAACATTAGTCTCATTTATCAATATTTATTTATTTGTTAAATTGCGATTTCAGGACTAAGTTGAAGCAAACAGAGGTAGATTGTGAATTTTTGAAAAGATGTTGTGAGAATCTAACGGATGAAAATAGACGGTTGCAAAAAGAAGTGCAAGAGTTAAGAGCATTGAAACTTTCCCCACAATTCTACATGCAAATGACACCACCAACAACACTTACCATGTGCCCCTCTTGTGAGCGTGTTGCTGTTCCATCATCTGCCGTTGATGCTGCCACGCGTCGTCATCCTATGGCTCCAAATCACCCTCGTACATTTCCTGTGGGACCATGGGCCACAGCTGCTCCTATACAACATAGGACGTTTGAGACACTCCGTCCTAGATCTTAACGTGTACGGATGAACAAAAACACAATTTTAATGAAACAAAATGGTTGTAACAGCGTTCCATGAATTATGTGTTCAAAGCACTGTTTAAGATATGGTTGTTAGAAGAAATGATTTTGTGGGTCTCTAATCTTTTTTGTCTTAGTTTATTTGACCCCATTGTCTTCTTTTGGTTTGGGGTATGGCCTATTCTAGTCCTAGTTTTAGTTTAGTTAGAAATTTTAGTTTTTTTTTTAATACTTCTTTCTTTCTAGTTCTCATGATTAATCAGAGACTTATGTAAAGTGATCTAATTAATTTAAGTATAGTTTCATATGTTAGCAGATTTTGTTTATGAACGTAAAAGTCAAATTTATATTTTGGCTTAGTTGCTTTGGGATTGGAATTTGGAAATGTATGGTTACGTTAAGTGTTCAAAAGATCCATCCTTTTATGACTTTGAAGATACGGGAATTGCTGGGACTAATTATGGGTTGGGTGAGAATTTTTTGGTTGAAGAAAATGGAAAATTGAACATTAATAAAGGAGTTTGTCCCAAATGACCAAACATTAGTTCAAGAATTTAGGGGCCTTATGGGTCCCCATTGATTTAGCCTTCCAATTATAGAACTAGAAGAAGGGAAGGGAATCTCATTTCTCCATGAATTATGTATGTGATTCATTGACCATAACAACCATATGATCCCTTCAATAATTGTCAAAGGACAATTTTAGTCCACATACCTACTTTGAATCATTCGATATTAGTATCTTCTCCCACAAAGAACATTATTTTTCATTGAAGGACTTTTTTTGGTTAAATTTATTCAAGGACCTTATTCTCTATTATACTTACTAGACCCTGTTTATTTCGATTTTCATATATAAGCATCAGGTTGACTATATTATTAGTTGTTGACATGTTTAAATGTATTATGTATAACATTTCAATAAAGACTATAATGAGTAAAACGCACCGAAATTGAAACCCGTCATACAAAATCTAAACAATAAGCAAAATTTATAACAATGAGCTAATTTTAAAATACACATCAAAGAAAAAAAGTTACAGTATAAAGTTAGTATGAGAAACATATCAAGTGATTCAACCATAGAAGCCTATAAGGTCAGCTACATTTTCATTTTTAAGACATTTGTCGAAGGAAAAAAGGGAAGAAATGGATGAAAACTGCAAACTTTTGGGTTTAGATTGCGAAGGAGAAAGGAGGAAAAATGGTTCGAAACCGTTTGGAAAGAAAGAAAAAGGAATTAATTGGTTTTTTGAAAAGGGAGTTTAATATTGGATATCATGTAGTGAAAGCCAAATGATATCATAGAAACAACAAGTGGCTTGGTGGTTAAAGTGCTTTGAAGTAACCAACATGGCATGGGTTCAAATCTTTAGAGGGAATTTTTTCATAAATATTCTTCAAACCCCTCAAAAAAAGACAGGATTAGGGTTATTCAGAGTTGCTTCAACACTGCTTAATGTTTAACATTTAGATATATAAAGATTTTTGCTGTCCTAATCAATAAGGAGGAAAGAAAAGTGTTTGAGGTCACAAACTTCTCCAATCATAATGTGACTTACAATATGAGTACTTTAAGTTCTTCTACTCATGGAAAAGAGGTTATCCCTCGTTACAATTGTGTTGTCCCAATCAATAAAGTAAATTTTTTTAACATTGCATACACGAACTCACCAATTTATTAACAGACATTTTTTAGGTCTTTCTATTTTAAAATAATGTTTATGTATTGTGTTCATTGTCTAATCTCCTTTGATTTGCGATGCTGATTCCCTATTATGGGTAAAGTCTTATTTGGGGTGACTTTGACCAAATAAGATCTTACAATATTTGTCAAGGACTATTCGTGGTTTTTTCAAGTTTATCAAGAGCTAAATTTAGACTATATATATTTGTCTTAAATTCTATTCTAATAGTTTTTGTGATATGTTCCGGCAACCAATGGACGTGAGGATTGGAAGACCGCATAGGCCAACAATGTAGATTAATAATAGAATTATTAGGGTACCGTAATAGTATGAGAGAAAATGGAGAGCTAGAAAAGTGAAGCTTTTGCTTTTGACGCAAGAAAAATGAAGCTTTGTGAATGATATATTTGGAAATTAAAAGTTTAGGGTTTGCGACATCAACTTAAAATTTTTATGATATTTTTTTTATAAAATTAAATTTTAAAGATTTTTTTTTTCTCCCTAAATTAATATTGAGCCAAAAGAATTTTTTTTTGAGTATATAAAAAAATAGGCTTAATTGCACTTTTGGCCCCCTATGTTTCAAGAAGTTGCGATTTTGGCCCCTTAACTAATTAAAATACAAAACAGCCCCCCTATGTATTGGATCTTTGATAGTTTTGGCCCCCTAGACCAATTTTGACTCGGTCAACGCTGACGTGGCACTTCAAATCTGCCACGTGTGCATTGCTTTGAAGTGCCACG
>Ga0315913_1000206_pt1 | contig 43633 bp, 20 predicted proteins | sample MpolsnodulesMG_FD_207736 | JGI IMG/M metagenome (GOLD analysis project Ga0315913, IMG submission 207736) | Medicago polymorpha root nodule microbial communities from Los Angeles, California, United States - small nodules | ecosystem: Host-associated > Plants > Roots > Nodule | place: USA...
AGATTCAGAGTCTGAAATAGTTCAGAGTCTGACTTGAGTTCAGAGTCTTAGTGCAGCGGATAAAAGTAAGAGAACAGAGAAAGAAAGAACACAAGCAATTATACATGTTCGTTCCACAAACCGGAAGTAGTCCTGTCCCCCTTGCACTTCCAAGGAGAGTTCCACTAAAATGTAATATCAGATTACAAGTTGCTCAAACACATAGTAAGAGACTTCTCAATGCTCAAGGACAACTCCAAGATACTTCTATGCTCAATCACACAAGAAAGAGACTTCTTTGCTCAATCACACAAGAAAGAGACTTCTATGCTCAATCACAAAAGAAAGAGACTCCTTTGCTCAATCACACAAGAAAGAGACTTCTATGCTCAATCACAAAAGCAAGAGACTTCTTTAAACAATTACAAAGAATTGAAAAGGTTTTGAATACTTGATATACAATCATAGATATTCACAAAACAATACGAATAGAAAATACTCTGTTTTTCTAGACACTTAAGAATTCTAAGATATGAACTTTTGTAAGAATTCTCTAAGTTGTTGATGGGTTTAAACTTGCGACGTTTTGGCTCAGAGAGTATTGGTCTTATGTTCTCGTTATATTGTTGTATTTTCTTCAAGTCTTTATCCCTATTTATAGAGGATTTAAGAGACGTTGAGAACTAGCCGGTACATCAACTTGTCTTGCTTGAAGCTTTGATTCTTCACCATTGATCTTATGCCTGATTTGATAATTGTCCTATGAAGAACCAATTTCAAATCCATTCCTCTTGAGACGGAACAATGTCTGCAGAAATATTACTATTATTCTTGTCTTGATGTAGAGACAAGTTGCAGAGATAGTGGTTGCAGAGGCGTGCGCAGAGTTAGTGGTTGTACACTTCGTACACTGTACTTTGTCAACTCTGTTAAGCTTCTGGTGAAGTGGCTTCTGATGAGATGCTTCTGATAATCTCGCTTCTGATGATCTTGCTTCTGATGACATTGCTTCTGATGACGTGTCTTCAGGAGCGCTTTCTTCAGACGCATTTCTTCAGACGCATATCTTCAGACGCTTTAAGCTTCAATATAAATTCCTTTGCTCTTTGACTTGTTCAATCAGAACCTCTATGAATAGTACTTTGATTAGGATCCTGTACACTTGAACAGTTGTTTAGCATATCCAATTGATAATTTTAATACCTTGTTATCATCAAAACTTAAGAGGTGATTTTGCGAAACACCATTTGTTCCAACAGTTTGAGACTTGGAGACAAGTCTCACACACATATGACTTTTGTCTTAGTAGAAGCAATATAGAGTATATGGAGTATAATTTTAACAAAAGGCAACCCATTTGTAGCTTATAGGTGAAACTACAACACAAAATGATAGAGTAATAGAAGCATATGTAAACATCAAATTCAAGCAAGATGGTTGAAATGGAAAGGGCCTCATAATTTTTGGGATAAAAAGCTAACAATAGAATAAAATAAGTGCAATAAATATAATGATGTTGTGTGGTAGGACTAGACATGATAGGATTTTAAATGACAACATATATAGAAAGTTAGAGGGGTAACACTTATCATAAAAAAATGGTGGAAATTCAGCTTATGTGGCTTGGAGATCTAGAGAGAAGATCAATAGAGACACATGAAGATGCATATGGTTTGATCCTTAGTACTTCATAACGTTATTTCAGGGCGACCAAGAAATCTGAGGTGGCTAAGATGATGGTGACTACATTAGGTGGCTAAGATGCATATGATGATGATGGTTGAATCCTTAGTATTTCAAGTATGATGGTGGTAGTGGTGGAAGTGGGCATGTTGCTATGGTGGTTATAAATCAGACTTATGCCTTAAATATTTAGACAGACCTAAAATAGGCGTTGTAAAGTCTAACTCGGTCAAGTCTATTCCCATCTTACTCATTGTTCTTCCGTTTCTTTTAATTTATTTTTCATATATCATCAATGATGGATAATCTTATAAAGTAACTCGTAGTTTTCATTTCTCATTCAAAATTAACTAATTTTTTTAATTTGTATCTCATAATAACGTTGTAATTGCTTGGGTAGTTGTGCTATATTGTGGAAGCGTAAACTAAACATTTGAAGCTGAACCCATAACCTTCTCACAAGCTATCCCCACATCGCCTCACATATCCTATAATTGTCATAAATCTAATCTTCACATTAAACCCCACCGAAAACAACATCCATAACCTTAGCTCTACACTTAACACCCCCATCCATAACCTTATTATTTTTTAGTAAATAATATCTTAGTATGAGCATGCACCAATTTATATAACAATTGTATTGTCTCATTATTAGAATCAATGAAAAGTAATTAATTTTTTATATTTTTTTTATCTCTAGTTACTTTGTCTAAATTATGGAGTGTGATCCCTACTTGAATTAGGTTGTATCAATTTGTCAAATGTTGAAAATGGATTGCGAAATTAAAGTTTGACCCTCTATGAGGCAAATGGATGCACAGACACTATAGCCAATATAAAATGTGATTCCGGTAGTGATTTGATATTTTACTTTTCTAAACTTAAGCCTTCTATATTTCCAAACAAAAAAATAAGAGTAATTATCAGTGTACACTCTTTTTTCATACCACTTTACATACACCCTTCATTATCCAATCACACACTGCCATGTGGAAGGGTATTTCGGTAATTTCACAAAACTTTTTTTCTTTCAATATGTCCTCTTCTATTCTGCAACACAGTGGATAACACCCTCAAGGCCTCAAACATTCCCACCATCTCTGGTTCTCTATACTCTCTATCTTTACCACTGGCTTTGAGGACGAATATGAACGGTGATGGTGAGTTTGGTGGTGGTGAGGACGGGGGATTGAGTGGATCCGGCGGTTTAAGGAAGTTGATGGAGAAGAGGACGGTGGTGATGGCGGTGGGAGGTCGGCGGGACAGTGACAACGTTTTGGTGAGATGAGAGGAGGACGGAGGTAACGAAGTGGACGGAGAAGAAGACGACGACGACGGAGATACCAGATCTGAAACGAAAGGACGGGAGATAGTCGTTTACATAGCCGTCGTCGAAAAAGAAGTGGGTTGGCGGCGGTGATGGTGAACTTTGGGGTGAGGCAATGTACGACGGCGGAGGGTGGGTGTGGCCGGTGGAGGAGTTCGAAAAAGGGAGAACAGCGGAGGGAGAAAGGAAAAGACAGACTCAGGGGGAACGTTTCAATTTCTTTTCTTTTTTTTTGTTTGTGTTGTCACTATTTTATTGGCATGTGGGAGGTGTAGAGTGGTATCATGCCACGTAGGGGTGTATACGTATCAGTTCTCAAAAAATAATTACCGCCCTCTCTCCCCTCCATCGAATCAGGCATACTCTAAAATTAATATATTTCTACATAGTTATTTTTAGATAACCTCTTAAAATCTAAATCCAATCCATATGATGAGATACTATTTCAAAAGCAAATTTTGATCTTATCTAAGTCCATCTAAATTGACACTAGGGGAATCAAACCCGAACATTAAAGTTTCAAACCAACACCACTAGGAGAAATACTTATATGAACACAACACTAAATCAAAATCACTTAGGCACACACTCATTAAAATATTTATCATTTAATTATTTCAAAAAGATATATTTTTTAATTCCTTTCTCTTTCATACTTTTCTTTTTTATGTGTGTGTCTAAATGACACATATTTATGCTTGTGACCAAGCAAGTGTTTCTCCACCACTAGACCAACATGCGTGCGTTAATTTTGAAATGAAAAATATAGGGTTTGGTCCTTATAAATATATCAAATTTTCGTTTTAGTCCTTCTAAAAAATTTCCTTGACTTTTAGTCCTCCAAATATTACCATCTTCTCTTTCGGTCTCTCATTTTAAGTAAACTCATATATGTAATTCATATTTTTAAATAAAATTTTGCAGAAAAATTTATAATATTATAAGAATCTCTTTTGAAAATTTTATAAAAGCTAAAAGCAGAAAGAAAATTTTAGGCAAACTAAAAGTAAAAATTCATATATTTATAAAAAAAAATATAAAACAAAAGAAATTTTTTTAGAACAAGTGTTGTTTGTTTTGTTTGAGATAGGAAGAGAAACAAACAGCAGTTAGCATATGACAAGAAGATGAAAACATTATCATCATCATCTTCATATGCTTTCAATTTCAACTTCAAACCTTCATCATCATCTTCATCATCATCTTCTTCTTCAGTATCCTTCAAGAAAACTCCAAAAACAACATCAGTACAAAAACTGAACTCAGAATCAAAACAACAAAGCAAAAGGGTATTCTTTTTAGACGTGAATCCTTTATGTTATGAAGGAACAAACCCTAGTTTACACTATTTTTCTAAATGGCTGAAACTTTTTCTATCTCATCATGTTACTCAATCTCATCCTGTTATAGCTGTTTTTGATGGTGAAAGAGGGAGTGAGTATAGGAGGAACTTGCTTCCTTCTTATAAGGCCAATCGGAGAAAATTCGCGGCGGGTCGTGGTGGTGGAAGTGGACATGTTGGAAGGTTTTATGGTGTTATTAGTGATGTTCTTCGACAATGCAATGTTCCTGTGAGTTATTATCACTATTGTGTATATTTTTATATATTTTTTTTGGGAATTTAAAATTGTTGTTAAAGATTCAAAATTTAAATGCACGCTTGGGGACTTGAGGGTTGGGGAGTGTGATTTTGAGTCTGATTTAAAATTGTGATTTTGTATTGGTTTGTTTGAGATTATCTTCTGATATAAGCACTTGTGACTGTTTGAGAGAATTTATGAAAACAACTTATGACACGTTCATAAGTTGTTTTTGCTTGTGGAAAACTCCAGGATAGCTTATGAAAATAGCTTATCGATTATACGAAAATTGTTTTACTTGATTTTATCTTCATATCATAAGCATTTATGATATGAAGTGCAAAGTAAGTTGTTTATCCGAACAGGGTCTTTGTATTACAAAGGGAGTGAAAAGGGAGATGAGAATTGTGAAATGGGCATTGTAGTACTGACACTTCTGATAGAGGGAATGTCTGGTATTCGACATGACATCGACACATGTCGTGTCGGTGTTAGTGTGTGTGTGTATGTGGTGGTGCTTGTAGGATATTGTGGGATTGGGGGGGTGATTCCCATCTTAGTAGTGGATGCTCTTATTTTCTTCATTTTTACAACCACACTTGTCTCCCACCATTTGTAGTCGTTGTAATGGTTTAGTCATATGTTTGTACAAAGGATGCTTTAATTTTGTCCTATGAAGCACAAACACTCCTCGGATTAGACGTGTCCCGACGGGTTTCCGACACCGACACATATGATTACACTGAACTATGTGATTTTTTCAAATTATTAGCGGTGTCGGCGTGTCAGTGTTCTTGTCCGGTGTTTGTGTCCGTATCCATGCTTCATAGGTTTTTGTCTGAGTAATTAGTTCATACCAATTTCTGTTTGCTCATGCCCAACTGGTATCAAAACTCAAAGCTTTGGAGCTTTTGGTGTCTAAGAAAATGGATGACATGATTGGGAAGGATGAGAGTTAGGAGCTGTTTGAGAAAATCGATTCTGGTTTTTGATTGAGAAGCAGATGCTTAATGGTGGTTGATTTTAATTGAGAAGCATTTTGATTTGGTTCTGTTGTTTTGTTTTAATTTGTGACCCATATGCTAACATGTGTAACTTATGAGTTATTGAATATGTGTGATTTAAAAGGGTCATTCTCTTATTTATGCTACTTTATAGGCATATATATGAACTGATACCTGCATATGTGTGTTTTGTGAAATTCGTAGAATCTTAGGAATCACGCCACTATGTATGATTTTATTCGCCCTCTGTTGATTCTGGGTAAAATCTTAAGTTTGATAACGATTAATGCTTGAATCTTTTGCTAGTGTGCTACCATGGATAAGCTATTTCAAGTATATGTCTCCTATTCATCAATGATCAAACCATATCACTTCATTCAATAAGCTTCAACTAGCTCTGACTCATCAGACTATGTTCAACTGTAGAAACTCTTCATTTGATTGAAGTTCAAATTTGAAATCCTCCAAAAAAAAAAAAAATCAGGAACTACTAGTGCTTATTTTATGATTCGAAATGCTGTTTTCATCAAATTATATTGCACATTCGATTTACTCAAGGATAGTTCTATTTTATTATATACTTGGTCATTATTATATAGGTATCATTTTTCATTGTTTTTAAATTTTAGTAAAAAATTATAATTACAAATCATTAACTAGTTGGCAATTTCTAAATTCAACAATACCGTTTCTTTCATTCTGTGGCATTTTTTAAATGGCTGTTTATATTGACAATCATATTGGAAGAATTACCAGATTTCATGCTAATAAACATAGGCAAAACTGTATTGTCAACTCAACATTATTTAGTCCATCATTTGCATTGTCAACTCAACATTATTTTGTCCATCATTCATTATGACTAAATTAAATCATATAGGTTATTAAAGTTGATGGCCATGAAGCTGATGATGTTGTCGCTACACTTTCTGAACAAGTTTTGAAAAAAGGGTTTCGAGTGGTGATTGCCTCTCCTGATAAGGATTTTAAGCAACTTATTTCTGACAATGTGCAAATAGTTATGCCTATGCCAGAGTTACAAAGGTGGTCCTTCTACACTACAAGACATTACAGAGATCAGTATAATTGCGACCCACAATCTGATCTGAGCCTTAGTGAGTATATGATATATCATACATACACTACTATATTCATGTTTGATACGTTCAATAATTTATATTTATGCCAACATAAATATCCATTACTATATATATTGAAAACTTGTACATGGCTCAACCAATTTATAAATTTCACAAGCTAAAATTTCATAATTGCTGAGATGATACAGCCTTGCTGCATAATAAACTATAATGTAGTAGTCTGATAGAAACTGGATAAATTTATAGAAGAGAATGTTGTTAAATTATAGAACATAGTTGTACACTCAAAGTGTTCGAGAAACCTGGTGCTATCTCACTCAAATTTTCTTTCCTCATTGAAGATAACCTCTCCAATTCCTCTTTCCCATTACATATAGTCTCTCATCTTATAACCCTAACTAACTTCGAGCACCGAATCTCTCGAATACATACAGTTTGCACTGTCTTCTAAAGAAAAAACCATTCTCTTCTATAATTTTTAATATAATTTATATCAGTTGTACAGATAAAATGCGAAGAGTTCAATTTCCCCCCAACCCTTTCTATAATATGACTGTGTTTAGTTTACTAGTCAAGTGGTAATACAATTAAGACTAACATTTCTGTTTATGTATGCTGTAATTGTGTAGGATGTATTATGGGCGATGAAGTTGACGGTGTTCCTGGTATCCAACATCTAGTCCCTAGTTTTGGATGGAAGACTGCTTTAAAACTTATTCAAAAACATGGTTCATTGGAAGCTTTATTAAATGCGGCTGCAGTAAGGACTGTGGGAAGACCATATGCACAGGATGCCCTTACAAAGTACGCTGATTACTTACGGCGGAACTATGAAATTCTTGCCTTGAAAAGGTATTGATCTTTGTTTCATAAATCTTTGCCTCGTTATTCACATCTTTACACGTGTTGAAACTTGAAAATAATTGTTGGTAGCTGAGGTGGTGCCGGCATAGATCATATTGATGCTTTGTCTTGAAACTTGGCTTGGACCTAACTCAACCCTCCAAAATCGACTTGTAAGATGGTGATTTCCGCCACTTATAAAGTAATGTTCAAGTCTATCACATGCAATGTGGGACTCTTAAAACTTTGGTATACTAATTTTGGTTAAAGTGAAAGTACTCAAATCTCTTGGAACATTCTTCTTGCCAATAATTATTTTTAATGTCTCATTTGTCCCAACCAATCTTCAACAGTCCTATTTTTCTGATATATATGAATTGAAATTTGACAGGGATGTAAATGTCCAGCTTCATGAGGAATGGTTGGTTGATAGAGACACTCACAATGATACTATTGCACTATCTACATTGTTCAAATATTTGGAAGAAAGTAAAGAGCCAATAACTATGAGGAATTTTGTTAGTAATAGGCCTGCTAACACCAGTGCTTATGTTAGAAAGAAGCATAGAAATGAAATTAGTGTTGGGACGAATGTTATGTAATTTATTTATTTTGAAAACTCGGTATCCGGCTCAAGGATCAACTGATTTGTGGGACCAAATCCCTCTGTCCACTAGCGGAGGCCTCAATTGAAGTCAGAGCTTTGCGCTCTGTATGGACTGTCCCTACACAGGAATTGTTGGCACCTGGGAAATTGAGACCTAGAGAAGAGCAAACACACAGGTCCCAAACTTTCACCACCAATCCGACCCTTGAAAGTTATATCATATAAGTAGGCAGTTTATTCTATTATTTTTATGGAAGTTAGAAATTAGAATTATAAATATAGACTAAAAGGGAAAAGGGAGGGCATTGAGTATTTTGTATGTTGGTTGGTTTGGGAGAGATTATGCTCTCTAATTCCTAGAAATTGGTTTATTTCTCGCGGTCATTTTTTGTTTCAGACAGTTTTCATTTTCTGTGTATTGTAACTACTTCTATAGAAATTACTGCTCAGATTTGTATACTACAGTCCATTAATAAATAATAACAGGTAACAGAATAACCAGTTTCTGGCAAATTGTTAGTTGAGAGAGATACTCACAACCATGGTTCCATGTATGAATGACCACTATTTTTATTGATCTGTTTGTTTCATAAATGCTAATAACTTTACTTTCTTTGCAATTTTGAAACTTGTAAAGAGTATGAATTTTGATGTTTGTTTGCATGCTAGGAAACTTAGGATCATGTTTGGTCGCTATAAAAAGTAGATTTATTTGATAATGTAGCTTCAAATTAAACACATGGACTGCATACATCTTGACGTGCTAGGTGCTAACTTTGGATGTATAAATAAATATCTGGAGGTGTAAAATATGTAGGTTTAATGTATACTTTTGGACTCTTTCAGAACATTGAATAATTTGACCAGAGTATTGTCTAGGGATTTGAGCCACATTTATATTGAATTTTGAAACTTAATTGTCTGTGATCACAAGTATAGAATGACTCTAAACTACACATTTGGATAAAAATACAATAAAATATAACAATTTCTAGAATAATGCCTAGCTTTGAAGTATCTATCTTTGTGTATTAACCGGATCTACTATTTTAGAATTCGTCTCAAAATCACTTTGTCAAAACCAAGAACATTTATCTCGTGGATTTGATGAAGTAAATTAATAGTTCATCCGTATGTACCAGGAAGACATTGAATAAAGTAATTTGGTTTTGGTTGAAATAAAGTCCTCTAAAAGGTCTCGACCACACATGTAAAAGATGTATAAAAATTGTGATATTGTGGTTAACATAAAGTTAGACTAACAATAATTTTGATCGTGAACTGAATCAATTCAACTAAATTAACCATGTTGCATATATTGCAATTATATGCTTGGTGGTTAACATTCCTTGCTGTCCCCCTCAACAAAAAATAAATCTTGATCTATCCCAATGACTACAAAATTTAAAGCTATGTTAATCATTTAGCCTTGGGATATGACTAAATGAACATCTAAACTAGACTAGGTATCAAGTAATAATATGATTGTAGATTGAGAATGACTTAATGGTCCGTAATCATAGTATGCTATATATATATATATATATATATATATATATATAGTCATAATTATAAGCTATTCAGTATTCACAAAAAGGAGACCATGTAACTACATGAGTAAGTGCACATAGACATGAAAATTTGATGAGACGATGGTACAAATATGATCTAACGTCTCAATATTTAGCCTCTACAAACTTGATCAACATCTATGATTGGGATGAGATGCCAATATATAGAGGAAAACTATCAGAATTAGAAACAAGGTGCATAAGTGGACGCGAAAAATGGCTCTTTAGTTGAAACTCAATTAACAAAAAAAAATAAAAACAGACAGTTTACTCAAGGACCACAATAATTTTTAGTAAAGACTAAATTTGGTCCCTCACAATTTTCTCCCTTAAAAAAACGCAATTTAGTACGTTTCATTTTTATCAGGACCAAATTAAGTATTCACTCAAATTTTTGCTTTTTGTCAATAGATTGATGACTCAATATCTAGGTATTCATATAGAATTTAAACATCCAAACAAAGACCCAACCACTGGGATCTAGAGTTAGGGCCACCTTCAACACCCTTAAGACTCAGCACTGAATTTCAAAAAAGTGCTACCCAAAAAGGGATCTGTTCCTCTTCAATAAAGCATGGTATACATATGTATCAGATAGGTCTATTAGACGTTCACATACTGTTTCTTCCTTTTGGCAAGGTTCAAGAACTTCTCATAATTGGGCAACTAGACAACATAATTTGGATAGCTTCTTTTATTCCCCTTCCCCTCATTTTTCAAAACACTTTATTTGTCTGTATTGATGGGACAAGAAATAGGGTTCAGTCGGGCTACCTTCGTATGGAGAGGGTTCAAATTCAGTGTCCCCAACCATATGCAATCCTGAGACTAATATATATCACTGTAAAATGAGAGTTTCAAAGATGAAAAAATGGAAGTGAAGCACACATGCCCCCAAAAAGTTTACGACTAAGCACAACAGGATCATACAAGAGTTGACTGTGATACCCTTTGTCATCATCAGATTATTGTCTGAGCATATTCCAATTTCGATGAAATCAAACAAGATAAAAAAAACAACCTTCATTACAGAATATGGAAGAAAATGAAATTTGCTATAAAAAAAAAAAACACTCTTTTGGTATCTGAAAAAACAGACATTTTTGTATTGCAGCTCCACTATTAACAAACAGTTTATATTTTGATTAGTATTTTACAAAATCGAGGGGGATATGCCCGATAAAAGAAGCATACAAACAAGTCCTGACCAATTTGAGCTGATCTTATTTAGCTAATTAATTAAAATGTGTTTATAAATTTGTCTTGGGCTTCGCACTACCGGTAACACGCCTTGTCACTGAGCGCATGGTCACAAATTCTTCTGCAGCTGATGGGTGTATTCCCACCTACATAAATGAGCACAGTGATTAGGACTCATTTGTGGCATTATTCATTAATACCTAATAATTAGGATACTTCTTTATCAGTCAAGCTTATTTTTATAAGCAAATTTATTAATGGTAAGTACAAAGTGTACTCCAACTCGTCTCAAACAATTTTTTTTTTTACATTTGATAAGCTATGTATAACTAGATTTTCCACTTTTTATTTGACTTTTATATGAATGATAATAAAGCAGCTTCATTGGGTATGTTTAGCTCAAAGGAATGGGAGAAAAGTAGGTCTGACTTTGCAATTTTGAAGTTGATTTTGGAATTTGTCTGGATGAGAATATATTGATGAAACACAAGCAATATCAATATCATAGATTCTTTGCAGGATTCCTTCCACATGCTCAAGGAACTAATGATCCTAATTACTATAATTATATCTAACTTTAACCTTTGAGTATATAATCTAACTACTGTGGTCAAAATAATATAACAGGTCAAGTTTCGCCGGCAGTTGCATCAACAAAAGATGAATGACTTGGTTTGTCATACAATGGTCTTCAGCGACAACATCCTATAACTATCTTAGAAAGACAGGACAGAATAATCAAGAAAAATGTGAACTTACCGTGCTATCAAACTGCGCTTTAGTAGCTCCACACTTCAATGCAATAGCAATACCCTATCGATCACCAATATTAATATAATATTATGAATTGATAGACAAATAAATATAGAAAAATCAATAAGCAATAACTTATAGAAATTCGGTCGCGAACACAACTAATTCTTGGAGAAGGATGCATACAATAGATAGATGTCATTGATACAAAAAAATCTTCAGGTTTAAGAGTCCTATGGATGTGTTCCTTCTATCCGAACGTGTCCACTACAAAAAATCTTGCATAATCTTTGTGTATAGTAATACCTGAACAATTTCAGGTGCATCGGGCCCACACATAGATGCTCCAAGAACTTTATCTGTCTGAGCATCAACGACAATCTTCATAACAGTTTTTTCTTGCCGCCTATTGAAAGAATATCACAATTTAATAAGACAATATATAAATGAAACATAAGAGCAGGAACAGACATAATCTAACTGAGGATTGAAGAGCATGGAGAGATCATAGACCAAGATAAATCCAAATTATATTGCCAACCAGAGCTAAAAGCAAGGAATCAACTAACAAAATAGTTCAACAATGGAAAGGAACAAAAACGAACTGCATCTCTTATGGGTGAGCAGACTGTTAATAATGGATTTTTCCACGGAATGATTCAGCCAAATTACTTGCACAAGCTGAGAATGATAGATAATTATCTAACAATATGCGGAGGTTTCTTAATATGTAACAATGTCGTATCATTAGTTATTAGGCCTGGGCTTTCAAAGGACGAACCGTCAATTTGGAAATTGGACCGAAGTACACATTTCAGATCCCAACAGATTACCTGTTAAAATTTCTTAATATCGCAAACAAGATTTGGCATGGTATGAATTGAACCTTTGTATTGGACCTATATCAATTAAAACCAAAATTAATGTGCTTTCAAGGTCCAATACTAAGGTTCAACTCTTAGTCCTTCCTCTAATTTTAAAGGATCTTGCTAATAAGGTAATCAATCAAAACTCGTTAATTATCATTGGTAACCCAGATCTGGAAATTCCTCAACAACCTTCTACTTCTATTGTAGTCATAATTGTTTTTTTTTTGTTATTATTTTACATTTACGTTGTTACAACTCTCCTTTCACCAAAGAAGTTTCTCATTTAGTTAATTAGTTGATACTGATAAAAATAGTTTATATACTACGTCGAAAACCAAATTTGTAGGTTTTCACACATCACTAGACTTACCCAGAGATTGTATTTTTCATAGGGTTGAAGGTTGACGTGAAAACCAGTAAATCGCCGTTTGTTTGCTCTACTGCCTCCTCCTCACTTAGACCAACTACTGAAAGTGGTGGAATACTGCAGAACCAGGGAAAAATGAGCTATATATTAAACCAAAAACAGTAAAAAATAAAATTAGACCCGAAGGAAGCAGATATATTATCGTAAGTCAACATATTCATAGCAGTTAACAGCTTCCAATTTTTATCACAAACGCAACTATACCTGAACACTGCATATGGAATATCCCTATAATCTGGCTTCTGTGTTTTCCCACCAAATACTGTGTTCTGCATATATCCAAATAAAACAAAATAACTGAATGTTAAACAACAATAAATAACATCATCGTATTACCAACCAATCACCAACACTTCCCTTCCCAATCCAAAAGAAAAACATGTCTGCTACTAAACTAAATATCACAAACACTTACTGCAAAGTGTGATGCTTCCATCAAGGCCACCGGGGTAAGATTCATTCGGTTGGTTACATCACCCACAGCCCATATGCTTGGGATGTTGGTGCATGAATACTCATTTACCTAAAACAGGAATGTAGAACATTTAGATCTGAATGTCTCTGCGACTCATAATCATTCACAAGCAATATAACTTTCTCAAATCATATATAGTCAATTTGGATAGCAGAGCACAGTGGCTGACCCCTAAAATGCTATAGCGGATAGCATGTCGCCACTATGTCGAAGTCAAAGGAAACAGGACACGAAATTCATATCATACATAAAAAACCAAAAAAGTAGAAGAACATGCAACATTGAAGACATCCATGACTAATAATCAATATTCAAGCCCAATATAAAGGATCTTGCTAACATGTGCCCTTAGGACACTTCTTAAGGAATAAAAAAAAATAGAAATCTTGTCCTGAAAAAAACAATTTTTAAACTTTTCAAGCAATTGAATACACAATTTTTAATACAATGTTTTAATATTCGGTTAATTAACAAGTTCCCTATGGGCACATATCAGCATTTTCCTAAAACATAAAATTTAACTGAATACCAGTGAATTTTCATTTAAATAATGATGTAGTGGTTAAAATATAGATATTTATTAAAGCATTACTTGGAAAATGACTAGTGTGTGAATAAATGTCGTTGCCTATTCTGATGTAAATTGTGTAGAATCTTATGGAATTCAACCCAAGAGATCGAGAAAATCACTTTTATAATGTTTTATAAATGTCTGCTTTATCTTTTTAAACAAAACAGAATTAGGAAATAAACTATATTTTTATTATTTAAAGTGGCTACTAAAAAGAAAAAATAAAAGTACTGTTTATAATAGTAACCTATCAAAAAATTACTTCTACAGTATGTAAAATTTCTTAGGGGATGTTTGTTTCAAGTTTACTAGATTTATTCCTAGGAATAGGGCTGGAAATGAGTCGAGTCGAGTCGAACCTGTCTGAGCTCGACTCGATAAGAATTGGTTCGGCTCGAAACTCGACTCGAGTTCGAAACGAAACTTTTTTTAAGCTCGAGTTCGGCTCGTTTAAAGTTCACGAATAACTCGGCTCGGCTCATTAGGTTCAGCTCGTTTGCTCGAATTACATATTTCAAAAACTTTTTTTCGTCAAAAATATATATATAGGTCCTTGACCTTTTAAAAAAAACAAAATAATTTAAATAAAACTATCAAGCATTTGGTCTCAAGAGTCAAGACCATTAGCTATTTACTAGTGTACGTATACTACTAGTATTTGTTTTACTTACAACATAGTTGCTACGCACTGCGCTTTTATATACACTCTTCATCTCTGATATTTCCAAACCTCCCCGATGTGGGACTATTTTTTGCACATGTTTGTGTAAAAGCATTTATAAGGTATTAACCTTTTTTCCTCTCTATTATTAAAATTGCCGTTGATATTTAATCAAATTAGTAATAATTTCTATGAAAAAAGTATATAATTATTAAAAGAAGCTTGTAATAAATTACACATTATCGAGCTGGTTCATGAACCAAACGAGTCGAACCATACTCAGTTCAAGTTCAACTCATTTATTTAACGAGCTTAATTTTCAACTCAAGTTCGGCTCATTTGGTTCATGAACCAAGTTCAAAGAATCATTTATCGAATCGAGTATCGAGTTATTTTCGAGTTGGTTCGGTTCATTGCTAGCCCTACCTAGGAATAATTTTCCTGGGAATATATGGGTGAGAGTTTTATTCCAAGGTATTTCTAAAACAAGATGTTTGGTTAATATTATAATATTCCCGGGAAATTTTATGATATGGAGGTTAATAGGTAGTTATACATAAACTTATTCCCATCTCCATGGAAACTTTATCCCCACCCTTTTTCTTTGGGAACATTTTTCTACTCCCAGGAACATTTTAGGAACATTTTACACCCAGGAATAAAATTTACTAAACTAATAACTAACATAGGAAGATATACTTCTATCATTTTATTCCTAGGAATCTATAAAAATAACTTGAAACAAACATACACCATTAAAGAGAAATAGCCTTTTCACACGATCTTAAGATCGGCTTTTTTAAAAAGCTTAAAGGAGCAGGAACTCTCAATATTAACAACAGCTCAATAAACTAGTCAACACATAACTAACATGTTTTTTTGATTTCAACGAAAATTCAAGAATACAAGCAGATGATAAAAGAAGACGGCTACTAACCACTATTGCTCCTGTCTTATCAACCTCTACGCCTGCTTTTTCTAAATTTAACCTCTTAGAATTAGGAGCCCTTCCTGCAACAACAAAAGAGCACTAAGAATACATGGATAATTCTTTAGGACACTCTCTAGTCTCTACTGTTAGTTAAAATTTAAATGAGTCCCACCAACTTATGTGGGTCCTGCATAGTTTTGATGGGATCCGTATGAATTTCAACTGATAAAAAGTGTATGTTGAGATCCATATGAATTTCAACTAATAAAAAGTGTATGTTGAGATGCGAATAGTGCGATGCTGCAATAATTCTTTCAAATAAGGTAAGCAAATGTCCCATGAGATAAATATGCACAATATTGTTCCCACCCTTCCAAGAAAAAAAACAAAAGACAAATAAAAATAAAACTTTGCTTCATACATTATTCATTTGATCAATGTACATGTAAACTTTGAGTAAGTTTAATGCTTCAGTTCTGTAATAGGGTATAAAATTTGATCAATCATATGAACCAATCGGATTACCATTTATTAGCGAAGATATTCTTATTGTGTGCTTCTTCATTTAAAGATAATACAAAATTCTGACATGAGCATAAAGGTGTTTAGAAATCCAACAGCCTAAAAAGTAAATAGTAATGCTAACCATTTTAGAAGTCTATGTTATCTGTATTCTTACCAGTGGCAAATAGCACAACATCCGCAATCAACTCCTCACCGTGATCTGTAGTAACTTTAATGCCATCCTCTGTTTTGATCAACTAGAAGAAACTTATTGCTATTAGCTAAGCCTCTAAATAAGAAATTTAAAAAAAAAAATACTTCATCAAAATATATGCCGAGTAGCAACCAAAAAAGGCAATACCTGTGTCAAATTTGTCCTTGGATGCAAATTAATTCCCCTGCCTTCAAGGTTTCTTGCAACTACAGCTCTCATTTCGTCATCAAAACCTCTGCAACAGAGTTTTATAAAGCATGAAGTAATTATACAAAAGAAAGCAAAAATGAAGTCAGCCAAAAACAAAAAAGAAAGAATATTAAATCCAATGGATATTTAATAGTAAGCAGTATAGAAAAAGATCTATTAATTCAACTATCTTCGACATTTCTTGCAACCTTTACTACACATATGAGACTAAATAACCTAGAACTTTCAACACTCAAAGCAGAAATCCTAATAAAATTACTCCACTTGAATGATAAAAATAAGGAGAAAAACTAAATATTATTATTTCTGATGATTTATTGTATATAAGCTCCATTCTTGTTTATATAAAAAAAATGGATTCATTGGTGGAGTAAATATTATATTGTAATGACTCTTAGTTTCCAAGTATTAGGAGGCCCTTTTTCTATACTTTGTACTAGATGTATATATTTTGTATTTTGTATTGTATCAAACCAAAATGAAAGAGATTAGAATTCATTAGTTTCAACTCATTTCAGAGCCACACCTCAATGGAAGTTCCTTTCTGAAAACGAGATTGACATTGGCACCCATCCCACGCCATATAGATGCAAACTCAACTGCAATATAACTGAACAGAAATATATATACAAATTGATTAGTGAGATAGAGAGTAGTTATAGTAATACACATGAGAAGAAGATGAAGGCATACCCTCCTCCAAGAATCACAACACGTTTAGGAAATTCCTCTAAACTTAGAGCCTCATCAGATGTTATACCCAACTCCTGCAAAACAGCCCTCACAGTCACAAACAAATAAGAAAAAACGGGTAAGAGAAGAAAACATCAGCACTCATCACACATCTTAAAATTTTATTGTAAAAGTTCTTAGTTAAGATTTAGGAATAAGAACTTTCATAAAAAAAAAATAATTGTTTGTCAAGAATGAGGGAGATAGTGGAATAGATGAAAAAATCCAGATTTTAGATTCCAACACTCCATATGAAGAAATTGTTCCTGTAGTCTAAGACTCAGAAGAGGTTCGCCTAAATTCAAAGAAAGGAAAGTTTAAACGCAAGAGTATGATCATGTTTAATAATGACTTTCTAAGCTGTTGTAGAAATCATGCATTCATGCCGATTTATGCAACAAATTATTCATCTACAAAAGTTCAATAGTAGTCTTGCAGATAGCAAGATACTATGCGTCCATAATTGAGCTTGAAACAACCGCTACTTGTTAAGTTTCCTCCAATTAAAACACAATCAAGATAAAGAAACTTATTTAAAATTTTCTGATCTTCATTACTTGAGATATTAAATAAACTGGCCTAATTTTAAATACTAGCACCCTTATCCTAATAAATTTAATCAAAATCAATAAATTATTTTTGAAAATTTTCTAGAAATTTTAATCATTTTAAAAGCTTATTTATTTTGTTTTAACTCTCTGGTTTCCAGGGAAATTTTCATTGCATTTGTGCAAATAAAAAATAAAGACCAGGATGATCAATGGCCATACTGTGACATAATAAACATCTGTGCAAATCAATACTACACTTATGTAAAATGAATAGCTTACTACTACACTACATATCACTCTAATATCTTACTATTCCTAACCTTTATTTTTTTAAATATTCCTTTCTAAATCATAAACTTCTAATTCTAAACATTCATATTCTTAATCATTAACTGTCATGTTTACAATGGTATATTAAAACAAGAAAACAAACCTGGCCTGGTATATTTGGACGTTGAGCCCTGCTGCCAGTTGCAATCAAAATATGCTTTGCCGAATAGGACAATTTAGTACCATCCAACTGTGTCACCTCAACTTCATGTGGACCCGCTATCTTTCCCTCACCTTCAAATAGTTTAACCCCAGCATTGGATAACAACCGCTTGTAAATTCCATTTAATCTGTTTATTTCATCTGTCTGCATTTTGACAAAGGACAGATTATTATAAACGGACAAGTATACTGCCTTCATTTTTCAGGTACTAATAAACTGCTCTCCGATCAATAAATTTGGACAAGCTGGAGAACATGTGTGTATAGAATTTATAAAAATCAATAGTCCGATTATGTAATCATGTATCTGTGCATCAGCACTTTTAAGTTGTGTACTCAGTGCATTCTATATCAGTTAGAGCCAGGATCAGTGTCAGACTGTCAGCTCGAGCGAACATGCATGCCTATCTAGTGGCCACTGCCAGAACCTGCTCATTGTGCAATGACCAAAGAAAGCCCTATCACAGAGTTGCATGGATAGTGTCACCCCATGAACTGGCACATTACACGTGGTAAGGTGCCAGGAACAAGGTTTCAGACAATGGGAAGACTTGTGACTCTAATGAGTGATACCCATATCATGGTGGAAGTGTTCAAGCACAGGGCAATTTTATTTGCTTTATTCCTATTCAATGTGAGCTCTCTTCAAATGTCAAAAACAATAACAAAGTTACAGAAGAATGATAGTAAAGGCTACGGACATTACTCAAACAAGATGGGGTGTTTATTCTTCAAACATTGGTGATGATCAAAATGTTAGTGGCTGTAGGATTGTATGAGTTCCTGGAAGTCTTCAGTTTTAGTGCAATTTAACATTGTTCTTCATCATGAGGACAAAGTGAATGTTTAGTAGGGGAGTACTGATAGGTAAACCCAAGTTTGTTTGTTAGTTAGTTAATTAGGCAGCTAATTGAAATAAGGAATGCTCCCTATAAGTAAGAAAGGGGGATTGAGAATAAGGGCTATGTTCCCTATGTGCTTTGTATCTAATAATTGAAATACTGAGATTTATGAGGTCATGTGTTGAATTTCGTGCTATATTGAACGTTATGTGATTTGTTATTAAGAGTTAATCGATTGAGTTGTCAAGTTAATTGATTATATGAATAAGATTAAGTAACAATTAATTGATTCGGTCAATGATTAATAATTAATTGATTAAAATCCTGATGTTTGATTAAAATTGGTTAGGTCAGTGATTAATCTTTGTACTCACTAACGCGAACTGATGCATGTGCTGATCCTACCAACTCGATTCCAGTATAAGATAGTATTGGTGTCAGTACAAGTTAGTGTGTCTTGGGGCCATTTACTTTGTGGAAAAAAAAATCTATTTTCATTTCCTATAATTTGTGTTAGTTTTATTTGTTAACAAGGCAAAAAGAGACTCTTAAAATGAACAATTGTCTTGCACATTCGGAAACAATCTAAATGTCAAAAGAACTGTTTTCATTATTTTCTGAAATGCATTATCCATAGCTAGCATTTTAGCTTTTCTCTCCATCACAATGACACTCACTTCAAAAGTCTCTTTTCCTTGTTAACAAGTAAAACTAACAATTTAGGAAATGAAAATAAAAAATGTTTTCACAAAGTAAACAGGCCCTTAGTTTCTCGCTCAGTATAACTGAACCCAGTACCAGATTCTGGATTAGTTAGTTAAATATCAAAGGCATTTGAAATGATGAATGAAATAAAGATCAAGCATTCATAGATTACTCTCTAGTTTTCTCTCACTTGCTTCTCAATTCCTGACCCTTTCATAAACAAGGGAACATCTAGAAAACCAGAGACTGTTCAAATTACATTTTAAGAAAGTTTCCCAAGTACAGGAGCTAATATGATGATTATATTATGTAGAAAAAGAAATGATAATGCTTTGATCTTATTTAAACCAATAAATAAGATCTTGAAATACCTTCTTTTGCAAGAGCTTCTTCCAATTGAAGTCAATATTCTCACTCAATTCCCATCCAAAATTTCTAGCATCCTATCACCAAACCAGTCAAGTTTGTTAAATCATCAAACACAAGTTAGCTACAAACGATGATTTCACAAGCACTAAAGTATTATAATAACTACAAATGATGATCTCACAAGCACTAAAGTATTATAATAACTACAAATGATGATCTCACAAGCACTTAAGTATTATAATAACTACAAATGATGATCTCACAAGCACTTAAAATATTATAATAATCATGATCCAACACCAGTAAAAATATCAAGAAAAAACTGATATACTGTAATAAAATATAATGTTCAATTCATTTGCATCACATACGCAATGAGAAGTGAACCAAATAATGTAACATTACATCAGATCTTGTAACATAAATCTTGTAACATTTATGTTAGAGATAAAAAAAAAAAATTCAAGTGTCTTCACATAAATAATTCTTCCATAGTATAGAGCCTCAATAACTAGGTGGTCTGTAACTGATCTTTGTGGAGCAAATATTTTATTTGAGAAACTTAAATATCTGTAAAAGGGTAAGAGGGTCTATGCATTGTTGATGCTTCAAGCTCAAAGGGCTCTCACTTGAGAGTATATACTAAAGATATCATAAAAAAAATCATTAATGTGTCTTCACCTAACAACTTAAGCTTGCTTCTAACAGGGCTGGGGAGACAGATAACTAATCTCATACACTAGAGTATGATTGGGTGATAGCGTAGATACGATAGAGCTAGAGTTTGATTCGATAGTCGGAACTCTTGGCCTCTAGATTTTAACTAATCACCTGCAAGTTAATTATAAATACTTAGTGTCCCACTTAATTTTCCTTATTTTGAGAGACTCTCTCTTGTATAAATATTTTGTACAGCCCCATGTGTAATTCAAGTCATTCAATCTAAATTATTAGAGTTGGTATCTAGATCTAGGTTCCGATCTTCTAGCTCCTATTCTTTGGGGTCAGCCACCATCAAGGCTAACCCTAGTAATTTTTAGTTTGGCTGTTGTCAGGTCTCAAAACAAATACCGGTGCCACTGCAGAAGTGCAGCCAAAAGTCACCTTAGACTGAAAATTTGGAGGCGGGAGGAGTAAGCCATAGAGAGAGCGAGGTTTGAGTTTGTTATGTAGATAAGAAGTTGTAAATAATAGGGGGCTTCACCCTCTACTTTCTTTTCTTGTACTAGTTCATTTCCTTCAGAAAATATAATTTTTAAACAGAATTTTTATAGGAATTTCCTATCAAGATACAATTAAAGTATCCATCTAAGCTACAAAAACAGGACAGTGAATGCCACAAGGCTGTGCATCCCCTTTGCATATCAGTTATGGAGGCTCCCTGAAAACAACCATCTAGAACACAGACAATCTAAGAACATAATAATATCCCAAAACAAATTGCATTAAAAATACTGAAGTGGGCAAAGCACTGTCGCTCAATATATCCCGTAACTAATCCATGCTGTTACTAAAAAACTCAAGAATCAACCATTACCTCAAGGTCACCACCATAAGATGCTCCATAGACCAAAATCTTTTTGGGAACACAACCACGAATAACACACCTTTGAAATAAATAAATAAATAAATATAAGCCTTTCAATAAGTAAGATATTATTGGGGAGAGTAGAGAAAGAAGTACAAACAACAAAACAAAAACTTACGTTCCACCGACTCCTCCAATCGTTTCTGAGCTAATCGGATGAAAAGGAAGCTCACAGATTGCAACCTTTAGACACATGATGCGGGATATAATTAGAAAAGTACAAATAAACCAGCAAAATAGTCTAGAAAATAACATAATGAACTGATATTAACACGAGATTTGCATCAATAATAGTAATAATAAACAAAACATCTTGTCACATACTATTAATCAACATCAATATATTAATAAACAACAGAATGTTAGGATCAGGGTAAACATAGTTACGAACCTTAGCTCCATGATTAGATGAGAATCTAGCAGCACGAACACCACCACTTCCAGCCCCAATAATAAACAAGTCAAAGTCAAAATTCGTCCCTTCTTCTGCACCTTTGTTCAAATCAGGTTCACCATCGATAAGCATCTTTCTAGCCATTGGAATCCAAAATTTCTCACTAAACCTAAATCATCATCATCATCAATAAAAAAAAACTAAATCAAAAACTAATTCCAACAAATTAGGATCACAATTCAGCATGCATCAAAGAAATTTCAAAACAAAAGCTACTTCAATCACTAAGTTCGCAAGTTTACACTCACTCTAAATGGAAAAAATCAATAGTCAAAAATTTCTCACTAAACTTTCAACATCATGATCATTAAAACTCAAATCAAACCTAAACCAACAAATTAGATCAAATTTTACAACTACTCAAAAAATTCAAAACAATACCTCTCAAGTTCAAATAAAAAAATTCTTACTTAACCTACGTAATCACGATCATTAAAAACTGAATCAACATAATTAGGTCAAAATTCAGTACACATCAAACAAATCAAACAAAAATTCAAATCAAAACTTGTTTGATCACGGAATTTCATTTCGAACTGAAACTACAACATCTTCATTGTTCAAATTCAAACAAAAAATTTCTTACTAAATCAACAAAATCACAAACTAAACCTAAAAATCAGATCAAAATTCAGTGCACATCTCAAAAATCAAAATTTTCAAAACAATACTAGATTAACAAAAACTACTTCAATCAATCACTGTGTTCGCTACAAATGGAAACAATTTCAACTGAAACTACAACATCACGATCGATAAACTTTAAATAAAAAACTAAACCTATATAAATTAGTGCAAAATTCACAATACGAATCAAATAAATCAAAAATTTCAAAACAATAATCCGTAACTTCACTCGCTTCAATTCGGAAGAAAAAAAAATTGATGAAGTTTTTACCATGTTATAGAGTGAAAATCGATGAAGAAAACGAGAAACGCGAGAATTTACCTGTGATGAAGATTGATGAAAGAACGAAGAGAAAGAAGAACGCGATTTGAGAAATGAATTTGTAGTGAAAGGATGTAAGAAAAAGAAATGGAGAAGAAGTGTGATACGTTGTCTGTTAAAGAATTTGTTATTTGCACCTCACCAGGTGTTGTATTTGCACCCCCGAATATTTTATAGAAGGTTCTTTTTTAATTGGAAAATTCATCAATGTAATGCATGACGTTATATTTACTTTTTTAGAAGGAAATTCTATTTGGTATTCCTAAGTCCTAACTCACCTAGACCATAAACAGGGATGGATTCAAGGAGGGGATGGTGTGGGGCCCTCAACCCCTCCCTCATATTAGCAATAATATCTTACATCATTCGGTCATTATTATAAGACAAAATCATTATTCAAAAAATATTGATTGATTTTTGTTTATAACGGTGGTCAGTTGATGGATTTTTTTGGATGAATGACTGAGGTGTATTTAGTTTGTTCATACAATTTAGTTCAACCGATAATATTGATATTGTTGGACTGAAAAATTGTCATTCTTATTAGAACTTGAAATATCATAATTGCATTGGAGTTTTCGTGATATTTTGTCACTTCATTTAAAGAGAAAAACTTAAATGCACTTTTAAAAAAAATTGATTTTTTGGACCGAGTTTTTTTCCTTCGAATTTTGACCTCTTGTGTCGTTCTTATGATGTGACTTATTCAGTTTATAATGTGACAATGTTTATCGGGTCATATTGAATATTTATTCTCTTATTATAAAAGTTTGTTAGGTTAAGCTATCTAGCTAACCATAAACCTAGGGTGTGTTTGTTTCAAGTTTATCAAATTTATTCCTAGGAATAACATTCCTTGGAATATAAAGATGGGAATTTTATTCCAAGGTATTTAGGAAAAATATGTTTGGTTAGCTTTATAATATTCCTAGGAACCATAAAGATTGAGATTATAATAGGTAACTATTTAAGAATTTATTCACATCTCTATGGGAACTTTATTCCCACCCTTTCCCTTGGGAAAATTTTTCTATTCCCAGGAACATTTTATACCCGGAAATAAAATTTAGTAAACTTGTAACAAACATAGGCATATATACTCCTATCATTTTATTCCCGTGAATCAACAAATAAAATATAACTTGAAACAAACACACCCCTAGTTTTTTTTTTTTCCTTCTATTATTTGCGTCTTAATTGCCAACCATTCCTTTCACTTTCCTTCCTTTCCGTCTTTTGAATTTTAAATTTAAATGCTTAATGTTAGACAAATTTTGAATGAGCATTGCTATATGTAGCGAAATGCCAATCAGGAGTCTCTCGCGAACAATAAATACGATGGACGTGTCATGTTTTTTATTTTTTTTCTATTTCTTTTTTAAATAAATATTAGCAAACAGAAAGAACCCATAAACCCATATTCACACCACATCCAAGGACATCACCATCTCTCTTAAATCTTCTTCCATGGCAGTGGATTCTTCTAATTTGAACCTGCTTTCTCAAAACTCTACCACCAATATTTCAATACCTTTGTTCCACAAGCAAATTCCATGATTATTTATGTTGAATATAGACTTATTCCAACACATCCTCTTCCTGCATGTTACCATGAGGTCTAGCATTTTTTCATTTTGAATTTGACTCTCCAAACTGCCATCAGTGATATTAATATGCATGTTTAATGCAATTATAGCCTTATAAAACATTTGAAATTCAAATTCGAAATTCTCTCAACATGCCTTCAGTGAGATTAAAGTAAATGTTTAATGCAATAACATTCCTCTCACCTATTAAGAGATAATGGTCATTTTCGTTTCATTGAATTTTGTATATAAATAGTATGTAAATTTGCTGTTATTTTTTGTTCACCTCTCATCTTACCAATTCAAAGTTCGGCTCGTATCTCTTATTTTTGGCATGGTTAATGGTAATATGGAGACATTGCTTTAATATTATTGATCTCTCTTTTTTTTTTTTTGCAATAACATATTTAGATCTGCCGGTAATTAATTTGGACAATGTAGTAAACAAACTAATGATCAAATTGAAACACATCGTTTCAAATTGATTTGGTTACAGTTGATGATTACGATAACAAATGAGATTGCATCCTAATTTTTGGTTGGTGCAGATATAGCGGAATATCGGTGTCAAGTTAAAATCTGCCACCGAAATCCGACATGGCGCCGCTATTCGATAACAACGAAAGTCGTTAAATATACTATATTATGATCAGATGATGCAATTGCAATTTAGTCATTATAATTAGAACAGAGGAATTATTTTTGCTGGTAGAAGCTAGAAAAATGAATCGCACAGTCTTTCTACAACAACGGATCAAGAACAAAAACCAATACAGTACCTCATTTTTATCATAAACATAAACTTTAGTCTCTTCAGTTGAGATCCTAGAGACTAACATGATGGATTTTTGTATACTTTAGAGTCTAATATGATGAATTTTATTTACTTCAAAACCAAATTGGGGGAGATGGCGATCCTTTAAGAATTAAAAAACTATATCTCACTCTCAAGAGTGTGGACAAAAAATATATGAAGTGAGATCAGTACCTATATATGAGGTCTGACCGAAGCATAAATGACTCGTCTTCCTAGAGAGACCAAACAAAAACACCAAAGAAAATTGACCAAATCCAAGGAATGTTACCAACCTAGGTTGTGTCTAAATTTCATAGAAGCCAAGCTCCAGTCCCTAATTGAAGATGTGCCACACATCATCAATGATATACTGCTCCCAGAAGCCTTTAACATCCTCCAAATCTCTAAGAATATGCATCAAATATTTAGGAACACTGACATATTGGACAAGTAGGATTTTGAGTCATACCTCTTTTCTCCCAATTTCAATATTACAATGTATCATGAACCTTTTCTCTCTGTTTTGATTTGTATTTTTTTAACTCTAAAGAATTAAGGCATGTACATACCACTTTATGTCATTTTATATTTACAACATCAAGTAGTATGTCCATGAACTTATATCCAAAAGTCTTCAAATTGTCACCTGCTAGCTTTTTTGTCTATTAAAAAAAAACTGCTAGGTTTTAGATATAAGTTATCCAATACTATCATAAACCTGAGCTTAAATCAGGTGACAATTTGAAGACTTTTGGATAATCTATCAACATCCATGCCACTAATCTTTGAGTCTAAATATCTATTTTAATTTTGGTAAGCTAGCGACACCTTTTTTTACTCAAGTGCCAATGACACCTAACTCATCAAAATTCCATTTCCTCGAGCCAATGACACCACTTTTGTAAAATTTATTCGGTATAAATTTAAATTAACTAATTTTTTTTATACTAAGTTTAATTCTTAAAGGATCAAAAAGACATAAAACTACATGCATCCAATATTATTTTGTTATATGGTTAATAAAAAAAACTCTACAGTCACCAATATAGCATATCAGTGTACTAAACGAAACTCTTTCAGCATGAAGAACAACATAAACATAAGGCAATAATTCGATCTACCCAGTTTCTAAATTTTCCTTAGAAAACTAACAATTTCAATCACTTTCCACACTACGAAGCTTAAATTTGTCCAATTGAACTTCAATTTCACAAATTTGGCAACTAGAAAATCTAAACCAAAACACTCTTTTCACACAACAAAGCTTAAAAATTAACAAACATGCATAAAAATTCATAAACATAATTAACAAGATTCCTTCAAATTTCAACATGGAAAGCAAAATAGAACAAAAACATTTCTAAAAATGAGGAAAAAAAACAGAAATTTCATCCTAGCATGTTGTTCACTCTACGAAAACAACAACAGAGGCCATTTTTTTTCTTATGAACTTTCATCCTGATTTTCGGTACCGAGTGGCAGCTATAATTCGGAGTATTTTGAAGCACTACAACTTGTCGCTTTGGCAGAATGAACATGAAGTACTCACCCAGGTTGTGGGTCACGCTCGACACATTATGGACGAATGGGTTATGAAGAACACTATGCATTCTCCATCGCGACAACATCAAGAAATTGGTCATGCTGCTGTTGTCACGCACCAACCAGCTGTTGTTCAGGAGCCAAGTGCTGGTACCAGGTCCTATAGAGATACAAGGGCAATAGACCTCTCCCGGTTCGATTTAAATGCAACATTGATGCCTCATTTTTGCCTGCGCAGAACCGAAATTTGCTTCCGTGATGAGGAAGGCGCCTATATGCTAGCGAAAACCATGAGTTTCTCACCTATGATTTCTGTCAATATAGGAGAAGCTCTTGCTCTCTTTCATGCATTACAATGGTTACAGGACACGCGGTTTGACAATGTGGATTTTGTGGTCGACTCAAAAATTACGGCTGATACGGTTATCTTGAGAAGAAGAGATATTACAGAGTTCGGCCAAATTATTGCGGCATGTCAGGACATTAGTTCCTCCTACTTTACAAACTTTAGGGTGGAGTTTCATAAGCGACAAGCAAATATGGTAGCTCATGCTCTTGCTTGTGAGGCCATTGACATAGGTAGTCCCGTTATTTATTTTAAGATACCCGATTGTATTGACACGTTGATTATGAATGAAATGCAATAAACATCCTTATTTAAAAAAAAAAAGTAATTACAAGTAATAAGATTTTTTTTAGAGTTTAAAATAATAGAAATAACAATTGTTAATGCCTCTTTAAAACAATTAACAATTGTTAATGCTTATCCACTGTTTAATCTGAAAAGCAATATTACCATTAATTTAAAAAATGTTATAGCGACCAAAACATGTCACTTTTTTTTTATGAGGACCAAAAACAAAATTGATTATATTTATAGGGGCCAACAACCTATTAAACCATAAATTAAAATATCACACATTTGATATCTGCATAAAAAACTCAACACTTGGGTGAAATGGTAAAAGATATGTTTCAGCTTAATCATAAGTCTTGGGTTTGTTTTCAGCGTGAAGAACGTAACAAGGCTTAATATCTTGATGGAGAACCTTACCATCCATTAGAGTTCTACACAACTCAATGGATTAATATATACAATTGCGCATGAAAGATGTCCGACTAAAAAAAAGCGCATTAAAAGTTCAATTTTTAATAGAGAATTCAACTAGGCGCTAACGTGTCCAGATTTATATTTTCCCCACTAAAAATCGTAATTATCCTTCCCAACATTTATACACAATTACGAGGTCTCAAATTCAAACTTGAATGAATGGGTCAAACTTAACAATATCAACATTTATATCTTATCTATATATAAAAGAGATGTATGATTTTGGGAAGACTTTTTATCTTTCAACTATTCCCGTCATTTAAACTATTCTAATCACAATTTTAAATCTTTAATTAAAAAGTTTAGTTAAATCTCATTATAATAGGAACAATTCTACTACTAAATGGGATGCATGATTTTGAAGTGACTTTTATCTTTCAATTATACCATTCATTTAAACTATCTTGAGTGTATGTTTGATTTCAATTTTGGAAGGGTGAAAATTGATTCATGAGGTTGTATTATCTCTGATGTTTTAAAAGAGAGTCAATATCGTTTGTAGAGTTGATTATATTTTTGAAGATATAATTTGTAGTTTTTGGCTTCTATAATTGATTTTAACTTTAAATTTATTGTTAAATCCACTTTCAAGTAGTGTTAACAACGTTCTCTTTTCAACAATTTCTCAAACACTTGATTTTATTCAATAAGAGAATGAATGTTAGAAAGAGTGTTGAAAAGATAATATCATTAGCATGATTCATCCACTTTTACATAAACACATCCAAACATAAATCATTTTAGATCCAACTTACTTTTATCTATGATCAATTTAAAAAAAAAATCAAGTTATTCAAAATTAAACTTTTCTCAGAGGTAATTCAAAATCAAATTATTAACTACAAATTTATCTTTTCTACAATATCATTTAATTTTTCTTAGAGGTCATTCATGAACAGTGTACTACAATAAAAATATTATATTTAAAATTTAATTTAATTGTGATATATTTTAAGAGTTTACATACTACTAATTAAAACGTCCTCGTAAGCTTAACTCAGTTGGTATAAACAATGCATAATATATGCAAGGTCGGGGGTTCAAATCCCATCCACCACAAAAAAATACTACCAATCAAAATATTTTAAATTGTCATAACAATTAATGTTTTTAATTTAAGTGACAATTCTGAATGTTTTGATTAGTTGTGCGAAATTATTTTGGACTGCCAATCTACCACCATTAAACTCATATTTTAAATGATACTACATCCGTCCTAAAATATAAGAAAAAATAAATCAACATAAATTGATGTATTTTTTTTTTGGTTACAATAAATTGATGTATTTGGTACAAATTTGAAAGCACTTTTTATTAATCAATTTTTAATTATATATTTTTTTACAATAATTTTTAATTATATTGACGGATGAAATATATAAAATAAGGATCCAAATAAACGCAATAGAAAAAAAGATAGACATAGACTTATGTTTTATGAGATAGATAATAGATAAGTGATTTGAAGAAAGAAGTGGGAACAGTTGGTGGTTTGTTATTTCAATGGAGAAGGCAGCAAGCAGTATGTTGAAGCAGATGAACATCAACAGTCATCTTGTTCTTCCCGGCAGTTGCTGCTGTTCTTCCTTTCAATCTTCATCTTCTTCATCTCTCCACTTTCTATTCCCAATCTCTGTTCCATTCAAATTCCGCAGCAGAAGAGCCACCAACTCTTTTTCTATCAATTCTTCTTCATTACCTGATGCTGCTTTTCCTGTTCCATGTATGTATATATAACTCTCCCCTTTCTCTTTCTCAAGTCTCAATTTTGTATATATTTATTATTTCATGTACTTATAATTCATATTTGGTGTTAGGGTACACATGCATTATGATTCACTTTTGTTCTTCATTATGATTCACCAATTATGATTCATATTTTGTTCTTCATTATAATTTTGTGAATGATACACTTTCGACCAGAAGTGTCGGTTCTACCGTGATTATGACATTAAAATTTCTTTACTCGAAGTTATGTTATCCCCTCAGTATACAAGAGTTATATCCACAGATTTGATCCCTTTAGACCGAGTAAGTTAAACTAAGAACTATTGATAAGAAAATACTAAATCAACAAATTTGATCTCTAAACAATACTATCATTTGTTGGTATTTTAATTTTAATTTATTCATGGATTTTCTGTGCTTTTTCTACCATCAATTGTTTGATATTTTTTATCCTACCCTCTAAATATAAATAGACGAGCAAGATTCCTTTTGAAGTGGTAATGTAGAAATTGATGTTCTTACTTTGTTCTGCCCATTTAGCTTCAGTGACTAAGGTTGCTGCGACGGATTTATCTCTTGCGGTGAAGGTGAGATTACTCTTCATGTTCCCCTGACAACCATAATTGGTGAAATTGCGCATTTTAACTATTAACCTTTGATTCAGAAAAAAGCAGCAGATGTATCCCCTGAGCTGAAAGGGTCCTCCATATTTTTGATTGGTAAGAATAGCTTACAGCACACACAAATAATAGCTTTCGGTGTTTCTGGCGTATTGTGACTCTACCTGATTTATTTGATCAAGGTATGAAAAGCTCACTCAAAACCAATCTGGGAAAACTGCTGGCTGATGTATTGCGATATTATTATTTTGACAGGTATCTGTTTATTCTTTGGTAAAAGGTTTCATTTTGGATATAATGGTTGCTTCCAATTTTTAGCTAAACTTGATGTTTATGTACTTTATTCAGCGATAATTTGGTAGAAGAAGCTATAGGTGGTGCATCAGCTGCAAAATCCTTCAAAGAGAGTGATGAGACGGGCTTCTATGACTCTGAGGTAATTAATTGTCTTAGAATGACTTAGGGCCTGTTTGGATTGACTTATGTGAAGTTTATTTACTAGCATAAGTAATTGTGAGACTGTCTGGGTTGGGATAACTTATGAAAACAACTTCTGACATGTCCATTAGCTATTTTAAGCTTGTTCCTATAAGCTATCCAAGATAGTTTATGAAATCAGCTTATTTGAAAACAATTTTGACTTTATTTTATCTTTTGTTATAGATATAACTTATACATAAGCGCTTATGCTATAAATACTAAATTCAGTTGTTTATCCAAATAGGGTCTCACTTCATGTTTATGTACTCTTAGTGTTTCATTTGTGCATCAAACAATGTGATCCTATCCTATTCACAAGTAACTGATTTCTTCTAATTTGTTGAACTGATGTGTTCCTCTCACTTAAATTTCAGGATAAAGATGCTCATGTACATCAATCATCTCTGATGAATTAAACTATAAGTTATACTTATGTTTTACATGTCAAATACTGCAGACTGAAGTACTAAAGCAATTGTCGTCCATGGGTCGACTAGTAGTTTGTGCTGGAAATGGCGCTGTACAAAATTCAACTAATCTGTATGGATTTTTAGTTGCGAGATCACTTTTCTTAACTTTATGAAAGATCAAACCTTCATTTTGGTCCTTGAATGTGTTAAGCGCTGTCACTATAGTCCTTGAATTTAACAAAATTACGAAAACATCCTTCAATATGTCTTTCCTTAGTGAGTTTGGTCCTCGAATGTGTCTTTCTTTAGTTAGTTTGATCTCCGTATGTGTCTTCCCTTAGTCAGTTTAGTCCATAAAATTACTAACAAAAGACACACTCAAAGATGTTTTTGATATACATTCAAGAACTATAATGACTCCGTTTGGCACATTTAAGGGACAAAATGACGATTTACCCTTTACTAAATAATATTGTTTTAACTTCAATATAGTTTTAACATGGTCTTAAACTGTTATAGGGCGCTCCTGAGACATGGGATTACATTCTGGATAGATTTGCCTTTAGACATTGTGGCTAGGGATGTAACCGAAAACCAGAGTCAATTTCCTTCATTTGAGATATCTGCTTCAGGATCTTACCCAGAGGTTAATTCCTTACTGTTAAAAGTTCAATCATATATGTTTACAAGCTTCCACTTACAGTAAATCTAAACCTTAACTGTTAATGTCTCTGTTAATTGACATTAGGTAATGGATGAACTCGGTACTCTATACAATAAGTACAAAGACGGATATGCTACAGCTGATGCAGTTATTTCACTTCAAAGTATATAACTTTTCCGGGCTGTGTTTACATTTTTTTACCATGTATGCCTCAAGTCCTAAATAAGCTTCTTTCTTTTTACAGAAGTAGCTTCTCAGTTGGGTTATGAAAACGTAGACGACATTACAACAGAAGACATGGCTTTGGAGGTTATAATTTTTATTCAAGCAATTATTAGCTATGATTTGGAGCATGTTTTACCAAGTTTTTTCATATTAGGACTGTACAATACAAGCAGCATTTTTGCTATAATGACTTGACATTGCTACTCTTGGATGGATATTCTTCACACATTTTGATAAAATTTTGTCAACTTTTTCAGCTACATATCATTATTTTACTTACAATCTTTCACTAATTTTAGGTTCTTGGGGAGATTGAGAAGTTGACTAGAGTAAAGAAGATGATGGCAGAAGCTGCAAGACCATTTTAATCAACCCGGAAAATACTTCAGTTACGAATTTCAGAATTCTAAAAGTAATTTTGAATTTACCTATTTCTTTACATTCGATCTTGTTTATTGGGATGATGTTGTGATGTTTCTTGTTTTATCTCCACATTCATTTTCTTTATCCTATCCTTAGCAAACTGAACCTCTCAGAATTTTAGACACACTGTGTTCCTCAACTTTTGCAGCGTCTACATCTAAACCATTTTAATCAACCATTGGTGACGGTGTTACTCTCTAGCACACCATTGAAGCCTCCTTAGTTTCTATTCACAAATACTCCCTCTGGTCCTAATTATAAGAGATTTTTTGGTCTTATTTATGAGAAAAAGTTACAGTTTTTAAAATGTATTTAAATATGTCTCACAATAAGTTAATCAGTTTTGATGTTTTTTAATTTTTCTTCTTATAATTGGGACCAGAGGTAGTAACAACTTTCTCTCCCAGAATCTTGTTCTCTTGCTCATACCTTATCTTTGTTAATTTGCAACTGTTTTTGTTTTCATTGTTCAGCTGTTCTACCAAATGGATCCTCTGGTTCAACAAACCCTTCACTGTTTTCCATTTTCTTCCTAAAATCTTCTGCCAATTCTTCCATTTTCCTTTCTGCCGGTCACCGACTCAACCTGAACTTATTCAACATGATTATGGTTTGATTTTGGTCCACATTTATTTGGTCAATGGTTGGTGCTTGATCCTTTATAGCTTTATAGTTTTCTCCTGATCAGCTATCTGGGCTGCCAACTTTGTGTTTTTCCATCTTTGCTAGGCTTTCGGCATACTGCTTCTGGTTTCTCTCATTTGAGTGCTCGAACTTGATTTTCTGTTCCTCCAAGTTATCCAAATCTATCCCCATGTCATTAATATCTCCATCGAAGCTCCATTTTCGTCGCTATCGTTTCTATCCCCTCTCTATCATTGCTGCTTTCAGTTCACGGCTTCCATCCTGCAGGGCCTTGTTTTCATTCATCAACTGTTGGATGAATGTTCATCACAAATTTTGACTAAATTTTGTCAACTATTTATGCCATGTATAATTATTTTACTTACAATTTTCCATTAATTTTTTTAGGATCTTGGGGAGATTGAGAAGTTGACAAGATTAAAGAAGATGATGGAAGAAGCTGCAAAGACCATTTTAACCAACTTGGGCCATGCTTCCATTACCTGTCATGAATTTCAGAATTCTAAAAGTATTTTTGAATTTGTTTACATTTGAACTTTGTTTATTCGAATAATGATACTAATTTCATTTCTAAAAATATAAAATTACTCATTCATGTAATAGTAAATACACCATTTTATACATACTCTAGGTCATTGTGATTAATTAATTTCTATACAAGTATTTCAAACATAAGGAGACTGGTGCTTAACATAGTAAAGTTTCATTCCTTAACTTCCTCATTTTATAACCCACATCATGCCCCAAAAAAAATTGCAGATTCAATTTAGTTTTTCAGAAAGAGTACTGAAATAATTTCCCATATTTACCAATAAATTTTCTTTTTGGCGTTAACCCTCGTTCTCAAAGAAAAGGGTCTCTGGTAATCCAAAGTTTGGTCGAGAGGTAAGTAAAGTTTAGGTAAAAATTGTTTTCATCCAAGAATCTAACTCAGATTCTCTTAGAAATTTTGTTTTTGATAAAGTTTATTAACCACTTGAGTCCATATTAATATCTCCATTGCCAAAGTTTTTTTTTTTTTGAATAAGTTGATGATGTTCTATTGTTAAATTACTAATAGGTTATATCTTTTTTTAGTCCAAATTAGTTCTTATTTGATTTTCATCCAAAGTATCAACGCTGCAAAAGAACACAATAAAACATAAATTAACAAAAATTGAAGCCATCAATTGTTCAAATATTTTTGTAAACTATTTTATGTAAGTAGTATTTTTGATATTAGATTCAAGGTACTTTTTTTTTAAAACGATTAGTTTTAAGATTTTAAAATGAAAATTTTATCTTAAAAATTGTGCATTCAACAAATTGAATATATAAGTATGGTTAATGAGGAATGTTAGCTACAAGAGAGTGAGTATTAGAGAGAGTGTTCAAAAAAGAGTATTGCTAGCATTCCCCGTGGTTAATTGATTGAGACCCAAACATATTGTTTATATAAATAGAAACAAGTTTTTTGAAAGAAGGAATTAAAAAAACAAACTAAATTATATTAAAATAGGAACAATTTACATAAATTGAAACAAGTTTTGACCTTATATAAGAAAATATTGTGTTTTAGACTTTTAGTTTAACATTTATTTTTTCTTCCAAATCTATCCTTCATTTCTGCATAATTTTATCTTGAAATTGTCAACTTAATCTCTCGGTTCTGGAGAATTCAGAAGGTTTGTTAAATTTGAAAGATGCATCTATGGCCAACAAAGAATTTGAGAGATTCATTCAAGATATCATACCTGAAAAAACTGGAATGGAACACTCAAAGAATGAAAAACGACCAACAACAAGGTCAATCATCAACAACAGAACAGAAACTGCTTGATGAAGACAACAACAACGTTGACACTTCCAAAACTGGAACTGTAACTTCCATATGTCATGACCTTCTGTTACTTCTCTCTTGCTGTTACTGTTGTTTCTGCTGTGGCGGTAACTATTTCTCTTTTACCCTTTTTCTTTTACTTTCACTTTCTTTCTTTTAAATGTTTTTATCAACTAAATTGTTTTATTCGTTTTTATTGAATATAGTTGATCTTGATCGGTTTCAATGATATAAATTTATAATACCATGATAAAATTAACATAATATGTATCAAATAAAACTATATTAAGTGGTGTAACATTAGTATAGCATTACATCGATGTAATTTGATCCAATTCTCCCTACATCCGTGTCACCCGTTTAATCACATGCGAAATTGTTGTCAATTCTCAATTGAGTATGACATAGTTCAACCGACAATTTCGATATTGTTAGGTTGGACATTTTCACTAGGACCTTATAGTTGTATGTGTGAGTTTTGAGTGTTTGTTGTTGACAAAAAAACATTCAATTGAGTATATGGTTAATTCATTCCACGTTTTGAAAATTTGGTAAATCATGTGGTTGAATCAACCACAATTTTTTTAATGTGATTAACCAGGTGTCGCAGATGTAAGGAAAAATGGGTGTCTATATGTCATAATTTTTTTTTAATTATTTCTAGGAATCTTGTGTTACTGTACTTTTTGTTGACAATTGTGTAACTGTAGTGTACTAATGTTTATTTGGGAAGTTGTGAATTTTGATAATTTAATTTGGTAAAGATATTTTGGTTTTGATTTATCTATGATCATGATTAATCAAGCTGGTATTTATAGAAGAGAGGAATGTATTTATTCATCTAATGCTTGCTCAATTGACCGTTCTTTTTCGCGGGGATATATATTTTTTGGCGAGGTTAATCAGTGTCGAAACTTGAAATTGATAACGAAACAATGGTTTCAAATTGCGATTGTAGCCACGGTTAACCTGCAGACCTTTATAATGCAGGAAATGCGGCCGGTGTGGTCGAAATTGCAATTGTGAGGCTATTGTAGAACCTCAAAATTATTTATATTTCAGTTGCAATTGTGGTGTAGGACCGCAATTTAAAATCATGAACGAAAGTATTCCAAGTTTCTGGTATAGTTGTTCTAGCCATAAGGAAATTGATAGTATCTTTTCTGTTATGACATAGAACCTTACCTCTCATACAAGGCTCTAGGGTCTGTTTGAGACCGTATCAGACTTTGTTTACATCGACATAAAAACCAGGAAGTTGTTGCATTATACTTCACTAACAGCTTCCAGTAGCTTCTAGCCTTCTACGTGTTATTTATGTTGCATGTTCGTAGTTTGTTGTTTTCTGTTATTTATGTCGCATGTTTACAAGGTTTGGGCGTCCACGATCGTATCATTACCAGTATTGTCAAATTTCCGCCATGGCCTTATACCATGGCGGATTTTGTGCCGGCCACCATCGGCTGCAACACCTATCAATATCAAATCCGCGATGTTTCCACCATAGGCCACAATGTCGTGTTCATATGGTAGATTTTTTCTTGGCCGCTATAATTTTTCATCTCTCGTTAATAACATTGACCATTACCTACTCTGTTAAATCCAACCTTGTCCTGAGGCTATAAAAAAATTTGCTCCAGAGAAAATCTCTCTGGATCGCATTGTTTACATGGTGACCACCTAGCTTGTTGTCGAGGTAACAGTGGTCCACTAGAGTCCTTTTCTAATTTTCACTGATGCAATTTTGCTATAAGGTCCTGAAATCACATACATGAAGTCTTTCCCTTTTCTTACCAAGGTAACAGTTTTGGTACTTCCAAAACCAACTGCTTTTTCCTCCAACTCTCCATTTTAGCCGCAATGTGTTGTTAAATCTAACGTCATTTTGAACAATGGGCGGGATGCAGGAACACCACAACCTATTAGTTTTCTTATGTGTATGGATAATGTCAAGGTCTTTAGAAATTCGCCAAGGTCTTTAAACAAACCACTATTTTCTTCAGTTCGCGCTTGACAAATTGACTGCAAAATCAAGAACTAGTTTATTGCTACATGTTACAATGATTTAACACATTTTACCAACATTTGAATGTATATGATGTTGTTTGTTTCATCAGTTTAGTGAATCTTTAACTTCTTTATGGGGCATTGCAATTAATTTTCTCTTGTTCCTTGGGTTGGCCTGGTGGTGTTGACTTGGGACCTTGGAGTGTGCTCCTCTCGAGGTCTCGGGTTCAATTCTTCCTGGTGCCAATTTAGGTGAGCTAATTTAGTTTCTTCAAAAGAAATTTCCTTCTTGAGGTGGGGTCATAGTAGTTTGAAGTAATTTCAAGTCCATTGAACATGATTTTATTATGGAACCCTTTTTTTGATTCTCTTGATTGTGATTTTCTTTTGAAGCTTGTGTTGAGGAGAAATAAGGAACAAATGACTTCTAATGTGTCTTCAAGCTCATGGTGACAAAACTTGTGTCAAGTAAAGGGAACAAATTTTGTACAGTTTTTTTTTATTTGGTATCCTTACAATTATTCAGATTTTAACATTATGTAATTATTTTATTTTATAATTTGTAAAAGGGTGCAAAATTGATTAGTAAAGGAGGTTTCATTTTCCTTTATTCAATGCTCATGTGCAAACAGATTAATCATATAAGAACCAAATTTGTATAGTTGATTATTGGTTTCATTGTTTATAGGTTTTAATGTTGTACTATGATTGTTCTAGTGCTTGTTTGGTTCTAAGATGGGAACTTCCGACTTGAATTTGCAATGGTCAATCGTGGTTTGATTAGACTTTTATTCCATTCACGACCTTGTTTCATGAATGAATCCTAACTAGAACAAGTATTGGTCAAACTTTACTTACTTTACGGTCAAACTTTATATTGCTAAAAAACTATGTAAGCAACACTTGTGTTTGCTTCGAACTTGTGACAGAGGATTCCGAAGTGAATTAGGTACCATATCTCATACTACCATGTTAGCACAACTATCTGAAACATTTCTGCAATAATTGTCAACTTTTGAATCAATATTTGATACCTGTTCATTATGATGATTTTAGATTCACCAATTAGATATGAATCTAACATTATACAACTTAACCCTGGCTTTATCCTAACTCTTAATATATGTACATGTCATTTAAGGCACATATATTTGATTCCTGTCATTTTAGAAATGATCTTATTGTATTGAAAAGACAACAATCTCTTCATCCTCATTTGAAAAGGTTATTTTAGGCCTTAGGAATTGTACATCTATCTGGGTTTTTTTTTTTTTTTTGAGGGAACATCCATCTATCTAGGATTTGATAGGTGAGATTTCATATTTTGAATAATGAAAAAAATCAATTTAATATTAGCAACGCATCTGATTTAGAAACGTTCTTTCTTTTATTAGATTGAACACTATGATTGAGATTCCAATCCCGTTCCTCTACTTATATACGCGAGTTTTCAATGAATGTGATTTTATTTAACTACCGTAAAAAGTAAATAAAGATTATATAATCCACAAACATATTCACCTCCAATATTTTCTTGTTTGAGAAAACAGAAGATGTATTGAGAGTGTAAAACATTTTTACACCGACATTCGATATAGATATTGTATTCCGTTAAATCATAAAGATATTTTAAAATTAGTTACATGACATTGCACATTGATGATTTTTTAATGAACTTACAATGTAAAAACTATTTTACACCGTCAATGTATGTCGACAAAACATTTTTTTAATAAAAATAAAAAATATCAGATTTATTTGTAAAAGAAAAAAAATCAGATTTAATAATTCAGTAATTGATTTTAACCTTGTCCTTGCATATCAAGCTTTCTTTTACCTTTGAATGGTTAAAGTGACACATGTCAGTTGTGTAACACACGTGTCTTAGAATGTGGATACAATTCTGCCATAGTGAAAATGAGATCTCCACCTTGATCGTTTTTCATTTTCATTCACTCTAAAATTAACCATAACACTTCCATTTCTATTTTGAGAAGAACAAGAAAAAAAAGAGTAAAAAGAATGGGTTCTGAAACATTTGTGGAAGTTATACTAGCAATATTGTTACCTCCCGTTGGTGTTTTCCTTCGTTATGGCTGTGGAGTGAGTATATTTCTCTTCTCTTTTCTTCTCTTCTTATTGATTTACCATACTTTATTCATTTTTGAAATAATTTGTTATATGAAACATTAATACAGACACAAATATCAGACGTAATATTGACACATAAACATCACATGTGATTGTGTCAATATTAGACACCAACATATTTTGAACATCATAAACACTTTCAATTTAAAGTGATGATGAAGCACAAATGATTTGGTGTCTAACACGAATCAAGACACAAAACACCACTTATGATGTTTGTGTTAATGTTTAACACCAACACGAACACCAACACATGTTAGACATTAGATAAGTTTTTTATTTAAAGTGTCGATGCTATATAGATCAGATAAGATTTAAGATAGATTATTGTTGGTTTGATTAATTGATCTTATGATTCATTTTGTTGGTTGGAAATTATAATGCAGGTGGAGTTCTGGATAGATGTGGTGCTTACATTACTGGCATACATTCCAGGGATTATATATGCTATTTATGTATTAGTTGGATGACACTTTTATAATATTCATTTTGTTTTATAGACATTTCTCTTAATTTTTTCCTTTTAATAATACATGCATTAGTTTTTCTCGAAGAGCTATTTTATATTTTATTTCTTCTATTTAGGAGGATGTAGGTAGAACATTTTTATTTAGACTCTCAACAGTATCCTTAACACTTTGCTCCTTAAATTTTCCATTTCATCCACCAAACCATCCTTACAAGTATGATAATGATACTAAAAATGGATCATGCCAATCTAAATTCAATTACAATTCTTCAATTTATCAAGTTATATTAGACATGCTTTGAATAAAAAATTCAAAACGTAGTTATGTACCATATGATATCTTCAATTTATATTAATATTATTTTACTCATACCAATATGTTGTGACATAAGTCGTAGAAAGATGTTTGAGTTTCTTAACCATATGATCCAAGATCCAATCCCTAACCGGTGAGTACAGAAAAACTATTATAAAAGAACAATTTTTTAAATGGATCTCAATTAATTCGAGCAATTTATATCTTAAGTTGTATGTAGGGATTAATTAGTTGACCTAAAAAAATTATTCCCCAAGTCTTTTTTCTTTTGGTTACAAACTTTAAATTATAAGATAGACTTGGAGGAAATATTACTTGAAGATTGACTTGGCTTTCCATGCATGGTAGTAGAAAATCGAGATGACAGGCGAATGAAGACGAACAACCACAACGAACAAAGCTATACATGTTTAGGTAGAGCACGAGCACGAGCCAGAGCAAATGACAAATAATTTTTGAAATGTAATATTAAAAAGTTTTTATTGTTATGATAGGAATTTTATATCCTCGAGGAAGTTCTGTTTGTAGAACAATATGAAGATAAAGAGATACAAAATAAGGCTTGTTTACATATTCCACATCGAAACCATGTCCATTCAATGTACTCTCTACCATGTTTTTCATTTGGTTCCTCCCAATTATTTGTTTAATTTGGTGCTTCAATTTGTCTACATTTTGATATCTATTGTTACTTTCACCATTGGATTAAAAATAATGGTCATTTGACAGTAATCATATTCATCATTATATCATGGCTACTATCATCCATTTGTTGCGTCAAGGATTCCAAAGCGGTATTAGTAACTGAAAAAGCAATATGATTTTTGATTAACCTATGTTCATAACCATCATTACTAGTTTCTATAAGATGTGTTATCCTATGAGGGCAGATGTATTTATCTAGTAGACGTAGTTTATTGGGGTCTGGCTCTACAATTTATAGACATGAATATAAAATAACTCCTAATATGTATGGATCTCACGTGTCTTCTTCATCTTGTATAGCAGACTGTATATTCTCTTTGATCTTCTTGTTTCCATAGCTTCAATCTCATCACACAAGACATTAATAACACCAACTTTAATAAGACATAGCTAGATTTGTAAAACATACATATAGATACTATATAGTTTAACAACTATATCCCAGAAATATGAGGGCTTAAGATAAAAGAGGGCATAAAGCTCCAAGAAAAGAAAACTACAACAGAATCAACCGAGGAACAAATATCTCCATATAATCAATAACTAACAAGTGACTGAATTAAGATCAAAATATATTTTAAGATCACTCATACATCCAATCAATCTCAATAGGAAATGCAGGGTGCAAGCGTCTTTTCCAGCTTCTGTTTTGGGAAAAGCCCGCACTTTTAGCCAAAACCCAGATAGAAACTCTCACTATAAATACTAGCATTCCTCATTCAGAATTTCTCGTTCAGAACTGTGGCAGTTCAAGAGAAAGACAACTTTAAAGCTTCAGGAGAGTTTCTATCTTCTCCATTAGATTAGAACCCATCATTGGGTAGTTTGAACTTGTGTGAAGTGAGCAATTGACAATTTAGAATAGATTAGTAAATATATTAAATTTTTTATTCCTGCTAAATACAACTTTGAGGACAAAGTTGTTGTGAACGAATGGAGTAATGTTACGTGTATATATATAATATTAAATTTATATTGATATATAGTATATGTTATTAATTTTTTTAACGGGAGTATATGTTATTAATTATGTATATGTCAGAACATTAGTATTATATTATTAATTAATTTCGAACTCTATATAGGTAGATTGGTGTAGAGTTAAGCCTCCCGCTCATCAACACTCTCAACCTTTATGACCAAACGTTCGAGTTATATTGTCAGTAGAATTGGATTCACTTATGGATATAACTGAATGATTGTTTGCAGGGAAAAGGTTGCTGATGCTCTTAAGGAAGCAGGGGCTATAAAAGATATCCAAAACCAAACCAAAGTCACACATTTGTGAACTCTCCAAAATCTATCTCTCTTGCTTTTAGATTTTTCATGCTTATGTTGTCTTGTGCAATTCAATCAAAATAATGTATGCTGTTCCAATTCGATCCATTCCCCCTAACACTAACAACAACATGGAAGTCGATTCCTTTGCACTACAACTCAATTGTCACTAGGTTGATTGCTAAACCTGTATTCTATGATTGTTTTTTCTTTCCTTCTCTTCATCTATCACTGTTGTATCTAATGTCGGTGCTTTTCACCATACAGAAATACCGACATCAGATACAACAATGATAGATGAAAAGGAGGAATAAAAAACAATCATAGAATACAAGTTTAGCAATCAACCTGGTGACAATTGAGTTGTGGTGCAAATGAATCGACTTCCATGTTGTTGTTAGTGTTAGGGGGAATGGATCGAATTGGAACAACATACATTGTTTTGATTAAATTGCACAAGACAACATAAGCATGAAAAATCTAAAAGCAAGAGAGAGAGATTTTGGAGAGTTCACAAATGTGTGACTTTGGTTTCGTTTTGGATATCTTTTATAGCCCCTGCTTCCTTAAGAGCATCAACAACCTTTTCCCTGCAAACAATCATTCAGTTATATCCATAAGTGAAACCAATTCTGCTGACAATACAACTCGAACGTTTGGTCATAAAGGTTGATAAAAGTTAATAAACCGACATAAATTTTACTGGCTTTTACATGGGACGTGTGCCTAGCATCTACAATTTTTATTTTTATTTTTATCAAGGTACATCTGGTTTAGCAATTAAACAATGCTTCTAAGTTATTTGTTGTTAAACTATCTTCAAATATATGAATGGTTATTAAGCCATTTTCCCATTCAGGAAAAATTAAGACATATACCCACCTTAAACATAACTTAATGTGTATGACACAAATGATCCAATACTAAGAAGAAAAAAACTACCATATGCATATTGAAATGTATATTACTAAAAAAAAGAATAAATTAGAGGATTTAGTTATGACATACCTTTGGTACTTCGACGATTTGATTTTTTATATTTATGAATACTTTCATAAGAATTTGATTATTTTCCATGTCATCTTCATCTAATGTTATAAGAACAACTACGATGGATCGAGTCAAGCACATAGTTGGTATAGTTAAGATTCAATCGAGAAAGCTATCAGAAAGATGCTAACATATTACATCGTCAAGTCAATTATAAATCAAATTAAACCACTGAACTCAAATATTGATTGACTCGTAAAGATGCAGACAGAATCACAAAAGCAATCTTTGCAAATTTACAAAGAAAATGAGAATTCGTAAAACTGTTGAAAATATAAAATAAAAAAATTGTAAAATGAAAGGTTGAAAAAAAAAGTTAAAAGAATGGGAAAACCAAATTTTGTAGGAAGAAGCAACGAAATAAATAATGATTTGGGAACAAGAGAATAAGAAACAAGCCTTGTAAAGAAGAAT